>Ga0325401_1001310_pt1 | contig 20820 bp, 14 predicted proteins | sample PopdelMetagenome_FD_205666 | JGI IMG/M metagenome (GOLD analysis project Ga0325401, IMG submission 205666) | Populus deltoides microbial communities from Bellville, Georgia, United States - Xylem-PdKOR-R2 | ecosystem: Host-associated > Plants > Phyllosphere > Stem > Wood/Secondary xylem | place... | reverse complement strand
TCATGATCATGTTGATTAATTACTTTAGTGTACATATAGCAATTTAAGCATTAAAATTATATGGCATGTGATGAGTTCGTTGAAAACCTCACAAAGATTATGGTCTTCTTAAAGCTGCTTTCCAAGGCCATGATGGACTGAAAAGACATAGAAGGTTATGAGCTTAGGCAACTAGAACACCTACAAAACAAGTCTTCTAGAATTTAAGAGAACCTTCTGATGTTTAAGCTAATGTTAATGGTGGAGGAAATGAGCTTTAGAAGGTTATGTTGTATGTGAGAGCAAAGCTTGAAAAGAAAGAAGTCATTTTTCTATGAAAAAGTTGATTATTAAGGAGATCTTTACGAAGGAAAGAGCTCCCATATCTTTGGGTTAAAAGCTGTTTATATAGCCTTGGATTTATGTGAATGTGTCCATGCAAGGATATGATGATTAATGTGCTTGTTTTTTATAATTTTGGACTACTTAGAGATAAAGGCTAGAGTAACAATAGGTCATCGGTTCTAGATTTTGTTGGTTATTTATTGGTGGTGATGATAACATGACCAATCTTTAGAGGACATGTTTCCAATATGAGTACCTTTATTTAATGCATGTATATTTTATCTATATGATTGGTGGCAAGTAGACCAGGTTTAACTAAAGAGTGGTGCATTCGAAAGCAACAGTTAGCTTTAGGGTATTCACCCCATCTAGGGTTAGATTTATCTAGGATCTTTATGAGTATTCTATAAGAGGGTTTTGTTGTGTTGGGCTATATGAACACCACAAGTTTAATTCGATGGTGGGTGTTTTGGGTTTTGGATGCCTGAGTGAGTTTCATGGCCTATTATAGCTTTGTGCTTGTGTTCTCTACAAGCCTTATCATGAGCTCTAGGACAAAGGCTATTTGGTTGGGGTGTAGACCGTAGACCCATCAATTGCCCTTTCAAATCTTTATAGTATGGCTAGCATCAAGGTTTTACTTGTTGTGGGATATGTCATGTCTTATTTCATATTCGAGGATGACGCATGATTTTCTTATGCACTTTCTTATCTTATTTATGTGGATTTGAGGTGATCTTCGTGAGTCTTTTTATATGTGTCCCCTGATCACACTTTGTTGTTCTTTTAACTGGTTTTTTGTTTCATTTCCTCAGATGTGTCATTATGACAGAACATGTGTTGGAAACCAAAAGATTGGTGTGTGAGCATATAAGTGAAGGCCAAGGGTTGATGACTTTGAAAATTCTAATTGCATGTCATCCCTCTACTACATTTCCTAATAGCGGCACACTTGTCAAGGGATAATTGAACTAAGTTGTCTAGTAAGCTAAACAATGCTAACATGGTCTCCCATGTTGGCATGCCTATATAAAGCCATACGTCGACTTTCTTCTTTATTTTCACTACTTTCATTAATTTTCTCTCTCCAGATGATTTTCAATGAGAGAATATTATTCTTATTACACCACAAATGCCACCAATTTCTACCATTTATAATTGTTTTAAAACACCAAATATTCATTTAGGAACTCACAAAGAGGTCTTGAGTGGTTTTGTTCATTGTATGGATCATTTTGGTGCCGTTTTAGCCGGTGTTTAATTTTTTTTTAAAGGATTTTAGGTGGTTCTTTATTTTTTTGATGATCGAAACTCATTCTTCATCAAGTAACTCCCTAAATCACATTCTTAAAACTCTTTAAGTATGATATATTCTTGAGTAGTTTTTGGATCAAGAACTACCCTAAATGGAGGCCTCTAGTGGAAGAGTCCTAAAACCTAGGTGGGGCTAGGGAACCCCCAATTAAAACTAAAAGATAATAAAGGGTGCTAAAATAGCCTTAAGACCAATTAGAGGACAATACTCGAATGAGGTGTCCATGATTTAGATAGCTAAATGTTAGGCATATTAACAAAGAGTCAATATAGAAAAAAAAATGTTATAGGTTGAGAAAAACAATGCCTAGTCTATTAGGGCCTTAATAAAGGGTAAAAGATTACATCTCCCCTCTTCGTGTTCAGATAAGGATATATATTCCCTTTATTAGGGTTTATGAAAAGGCTTTTTCATCATTACAACCTTTATGCTAGTTAATTACACTAGAATAGATGGGTTATAATGAATACTTTAAAAAATTACATGAGGCAGCATGGTGAAAAACCCTTATCAAGGGTCTTCAAGCACTCTCATCAATTGATTGCATGTACTAATAAGACTCAAGAAATGACATGGATTTATATCTTTTTTCTCTAAGCAAAAAGTCCTATTAAAGGAGTAATTAAGAGAAAGATAAATCTTGCAAATGAGTGGAGGAACACGTGGCTCATTATTGATCTTAAAAGGGTGTTTTTATAGTCAACCCTTAATATATTTAAGGTTGTTTATGCTTTTAGAGGACCTTAGTTGGATTATACACTGATAAGCCCACTTTAACTTTGATAAAGAAGTTGTTGTGCAACTAATTGTGGGCCTACAATTCTCAGTATAAAATTAAACCTTGAACTTTGAGTGTACTTTAATGGGTAATACACTCAAGCTTTTTATTTATTTATCTTATTTGGTGATTTTTTTAAATTTAAATTTGAAAACCTAGGCCAAAGAGAAGTCCCCAAAAGAGACATGACCTCATATAGCTCTGATTTAGAGATTCCACTTCATCTAAGAAGTCTAGTTCTTGTTCCACTACTGATAGCTTGCCTTAAATAAAAAGAAATAAAAATATGAATTGATCTTATTAACACGATAAGTTCTATGGATTTTAGAGAAGTAATGTTCATATTGGCAGCTAAGTTTTAGAAAAGAAAGAAGGGTGACTGGGTTTGATGATGAGACTCTTTCTACCTTTTCTTAATAGCCTTTTGTATAGGGGCTTGGTGTTTCCTCGAATGCTAGATAAGATCCAATATCATTACCATATGTTACAACTATTACCATTTTGTACGATTTGAGGAGAATCCCACATTATGATAGTTAACAATAATCCTCAACATTGAGATATTGAAGTTTCTCTCTCAATTCCCTAGAGACATAGATAAAGATGTAGGGAAACCTTACTCATTAGATATGGATCACTTCCTAGATAGCCTTTATTATGAGTTTGCACTCAACTTTTCCCAAGTCATTATTTTTATTATTGTTATTGTTTTTTATGCCTTACCAAACTTTGTTTTAGATGGTCCTATTATAGAACCACAATGATTGATATTGAGAGTCTGAGTGTAGGGAAATGGTCTAAGTGATATAGATGTTATAGGAGAATGGCCAAGCATTAAGGACTATAAGGTTATATAATATAGGTTATAAGGGATTCCAGCAGATCTAGAGAATCAATCGAGGCCTATCTAAAAAGTTTTCACCAAATCCTTATAGGAAAAAGGATGTACTGGTTGTGAAGCTTCAAATAGATAAAAAGTCTTTATTAGTGATAAAAAAAAATAATAATGATTGGGGAGCTAAAGTTGATTCTTATTATGGTTAGGAGTGAAGCTGGTGAAGCTTGAGCAAAGTCATCTCATTTTCATGTTATAAAGGATGTTCTAGATGTGTTCTTAAATATGTTTGATAGGACTGATGCCTTGAAGGAGGTCATGAATTAAAAATCAGTTAAAGTGATGAATAAGCTTCACCTTTTTATTTTTTCCAAACAGTTAGTAATGGACCTTTTTCAAATCTTTCAACCTACTCCCATGCTCGAACTCAAGGAGATATTTCATAGACATGTTGTCATTATCTCTAAAAATGAGTATTTAGTTATGGAACTTGATGAAGATATTGGAGATGTTCTAAGAAATATAAAGGAAGATCTAGTCAAAAGGATGCAAAGAGATTAACCATTGATGGATAAGGAGCCCAATCAAGTTGTTTAGGTGGTGGATGCCAATGACTTAAAAAATAATGATGATGGAGAAGAATGTGGATGATGAGACCCACTAGTCCAAACAAGAAATTTATATTTTTTTTATATTAAAACTATCATATGGCCTCAATCATATGAGATATTTTTGGTGAATGGACTAGATATTTTTATCTTCATATACATTGAGTGAGGGTTAGGTTTATATAGTCTTGGTGCCTAGGTGCAAGTTATTGATGTGTTAAACTCAATCACAAGCTTGAATTTAGCTTTCTTGGAAATCATCAATTTGACTGTGGGTTTTTGGATCTCTATATCCATAGCGTTTGCATTTGTTGGTATTAAAGCAAGGCTTTAAAATCAGGTTTTATCCCTTTATCTTTTAATTTCCATGTTATTTCTTCATTGTCATCATCTAGAACCTTAAATGTACAAAAACAAATTAAAAAAAAAGATTATTTGTGATATGGTTGTTTATAATTAAAAAAAAGATAAAAGAAATCTCTCAAAGGAAAAAAAAATTAGGGTTTAGCCGTAAAAAATAGGGTTTTCATCAAATCTTGGATTCAACAATTCAAATATGAAAATTCTTGATTTTTAAGATATCTTAATGACTTAACATAATTTTGGGATTATTTAGACATATTTTCTTAGGTTAATTATGAAAATTACAAAAACAATAAATCATAACAAATATAGTGTATTTGCTTAATTTGGGTTATTTAAGTCTCATTACATTAGTTTTCTTATTCTTATAATATTTTTTTAATCTTTTTGTATCGTTCATATTTTGCATGAAATAATTATTCTATTTGTGATTTCATATTCATAGTTTTGTATTAATAGTTTTTTTTTTTTGTTTTTATTACACTTTTAGCCTATATTTTATTTTGAATTACACTACTAAGTTGTTAATTTTTCTAATTAGTTCCTTAAAGAATTGGAATCTTTGATATTGAGTGCTAAAAGTAAAAGGATAAGCTTATTGTAGTGAAAAGCCAAAATTTATATGAAACACGAGAGGAGTGACATCTATTGAGTGTAAACACATGAGGGAGTGTGTGAGGATATATTTCTCTTACCACAAATACGATTTTCATATCTTAATGATGTCAATCAATAACGGATAATTACCGCTGAAAGATAGGAATAATCCAAATAGGATTATTTGGCTGTGCAATAACAATTAGAGATAATAAACATGAAAGACCTTATAAACTTTAATAATTGAATCAATATGGAGAAGTAAGAGTTACTAAATAGGTTTTGATTTTTTTTGTTGGAAAAAATAAGAATGAGGTTTTATGTAATGTGGTTCCTATGCATATTGCTCATTTATTATTGAGTAGTCCTTGGAAATTTCATAGGAATGTCAAACATAATGGGTTAAGAACATATATTATCTTAAAAAGGATGGAAAGACTTTCACACTTGTACCATTGTCACTTATGTAGGTTTATGAAGACCAATTGAATATGAAAAAGAAAAGTGAAGCAAAAAATATAGAAAAACCATGTAAGGGTATAAGAAAGATTGAAAAAAATAGAAGCATTGAGAGAACAAATTTAATCAATGTAGAGAAAAATATGGTTTTGGCTAAGAGAGAAGAGAAAAAAATAAAGAGAAAAAAATAAAGGGTAAGAAAAGAAGAGTGATAAAAAAAAAACAAGAAGAAGTTAGTTTTCATGTAAAAGGGAATGAGATTAAGAATGTTTATTTTTCTAACATGCCTCTGATTTTATTTATGTATAATAAGACATATTTTAACACTAATGAACTTGATCTTTGTATTTCTAGTATTTGTGTTTTTTTATTACAAGATTATAAGGATATTTTCCCTGATAAGATTCCTAGTATGCTTGCCAAGTGAGTTGAGTTCATAGAAATGTTCCCATATATGATAAAATATAAGCAAAGTAATGAAATATAGTAATTGATGCACTATCAAGAAGGTATGTACTTCTTTCAACTTTAAATCTAAATTATTATGATTTGAGTATGTGAAAGATTTATATAATAATGATGTTGGTTTTAGCCAGATTTATAAAGCATGTGAGAATTTACATTTGATAAATTTTATAGGTTTGATGGTTATTTGTTTAAAGAAAAAAAGATTGTGGGTGCCTAATTGTTATATGTCTAAATTGCTTGTTCGTGAAGCTTATGAGGTCGGTTTAATGAGACACTTTAGGGTTAGTAAAATTTTATATCACTAAGTTATCTTATATAGAGAGTGTTATGTTTTGATCTCGTTACATGTTATCTTGGTAAATGTAACAAATAGACAGACATTGAATATAACATAAATTATATAAAGGTATTTGAGTGATCAAGAGAGGATTCATCACCCCTGGTGAATTAGAGAAAATATTTCACTTGTTCTCAAATAATATTGATTATCAAATTCTTGCGCAAGGTGGAATGAGATTTGAAAAGAGTTTCAAATCTTATTCAAATTATCAATGACTATAATGTTATGAACAATTATGATATGACATAGCAGACACACTCCATACTAAAATGTCTAAATTAAAATATTATTGATGAAATGATAATAATTACATTGAGAAACTGATCACTAAAAGGTTAAGTCAAACCACTTATGATTTTTTTAATATTTAGAGGATCATGACACATTGTTAGACGACACTTGATCTTCAAATATAAATTAATCAATTATTGAATTGATAATAAATAAAATTGTTTGATTTATTTAATTCTATTTATTTAGAATTATAATTTATATTTAGGCCAACATATTAGGAACCTAATAGGTCACACACATTAAGAACCATTAGTCAGAAATTAAATCGGGATGATTAATCAAGTATGACTTGATTGAAAATAATTTTAGAAATTAAGCACTAGAATGTATTTAATTCAAAGATTATAATTCTAGTCCTAGAATAATCAAGTAGGGACTTGATTGATTATATTCCTAAAATTATCCTTAAATAATATATGGATATTATTTAAGGAGGAAATATATATTTTGCCATTTATAGGGTTTTTAGGAATCCCTATAAATATAAAGCTATGCCTTTTATTCATGTGAGGTTGTCTGTTAAACAGAAAAACTATGTAAGTTATAAAATAAAGAGCTAGCATTCTGGGCATAACAACCCTATCTCCTAAATAGGGATTTAGAAGATTTCTTGCAAGTGATTCATGTGGATTACTGTTGAAGGCCGGACAATTAGACGACTTGTGGTCTGCAACAACCCAGCCTTTAAAGAATTATTCAAAGCCAGTGAAGATCAAATTTTCAGGTAATAAATCTTTAAACAACTATAGATCTGTCTAACATGATCCTAGTAACTCCCGAATATTATTTTAAAGTTATCATTTTCATTGTGTGTATGTATGTTCGAGATCCTAAAAAAATCTAAGAAGGGTTAAAAAGGTTATCTTTTAACCAAATGATTGAGTTTGGGTGTATATGTACAATGAAAGGTTTCTTGAATGTAGGAGATCTAGGTTGATATCGAGAGGAAATGGTCCATTCCAAATCCTTGAAATAATTAATGACAATACTTATAAAGTAAATCTACTAGGTGAGTATAGTGTTAATGTTACTTTTAATATTTATGAAATATCTTTATTTAATGTAGGTGATAATTTAAAGTCAACTTTTTTTTGGGAAGAGGGGGGACGATGCAATCCAAAGTACACCAAATGATCTATTAGAAGTTCCAGTTGGACCAATTACAAGATCAAAAGAAAAAAAACTTAAAACGCATTCAATGAGCTTATTCAGAGTATTTAGGTCAATGTGAGTTTTAGGAAAGCTACATCTTCAACAAGTGATGATTAGTCCTTAATCAATTTAATTTATGTATAAAAAGGGCTTGATTCATTTACTTATGGGCTAATTAATTTTGGCAGCTATAGATTTATTTTTCTTCATGCACAATTGTATACTAAAAAACATAATTTTTTATTAGACCATTTCATCAAGCTATAATTTTTATGTCTTCAATCAAATACAATTTTTTATATATATCTACTGTTTCTGCTCTTTATGCCTCATCACAGCAACCAACGCTAGTACGCTAGCTTGGGGATAACGGAGAACGAGGTATATATATGTCAAATAGCTGAAGATAATGCGGAAGTGGTCGCATGTCAATTGCTTTTCTGTAGGACCACATCAAACTAAAGCCAAGAGAAAGACCTTTAATCGTCAAGTGTGTATAATTTATACTTCCCCAGCTAGAAATGAACTAACTCAGGCGGATCGTGCGTCTTCCTAGAACCGATAATGGCTATTATTTTAGAAGGGATAGAGCAGCACATCTGCTTGGGAAAGTACACTCTGCTTACTTGAATACCACTAGCACCACTCATCCCCACGCTTGCCTAAAGTCAGCAGGAAAAGGCATGGAAAAGGAGGCCAGGAAAAGGATAAAACTTGAGTTGCTCTGTCCATTCATGCATGATGAAAGGTTTATCTATCATGTGTCGATCTCTTAAGAGCTGAGCTGAAGATGTTGTGGGGATAAAATATACCTCACTACGTTATTTGATACCAACGTGGTCCACTATATATATAGCTAGATTAGGTTAATTTCTTCTGACTTCCTGGAATCAATGGGGGGGGTTTAGCAAGGATGATGCAAGCAGCACGACTACCTAAATATAGACTATATAATATATTTATTACAGGCCAGGTTACTTAATTACATACATATTAATCCACCAAGAGGCTTGCTTAGCTAGCTCACATGCATCATTGTATTATATTTATAATTATAATTTTTAAATATAATTATTTCTTATTTCTTATCTAGCTCCTATTTCTTATTTCTTATCCACCAAGAGGATGTTTATATTTAGTATTGTAATTGCCATTATTTTTAAAGTGTTTTTATCTTAAAAATATGTTAAAATAATTTTTTTTATTTTTTAAATTAATTTTTAATATCAACATATTAAAATATTTAGAAAACATTAAAAAAATTTAAAAAAAAATTCTTAAAAAATAGTTATAAAACACAAAAATAAGCATTTCCATTGCTCGGTCAGCTAGCCTTCACATGCTGGATGAACTCATTAAAAACATAGGTAGGGGCCGGAAGGATATTGCAAGTGTCACCCTTGTTTTTTTTTCTGGCAGCGAGTTAAATGAGACAATGACGTCGAGAAAAGCCATCACAGCAGTTATATATATATATATATATATATATATATATATATGTCACATCCAACTATCAAAGAATCAAAGGAGCAACTCTCGTAATTTTTAGTTTCACTGTGGATCATTTGGCATGCGATGTAAAAGCTAGCTATGTTCATATTCAAATTAATACGCTGGAACGCAGTTCAAACAATATTTTATAAAATTTTGTTTTTTTATTTAATATTATTTTTTTTTTATTTTGATGTGTAATAATTTTTTCCTCAACTGGATGATGCAACACACCTCTGATCTATTGTCTTGCTGGGAACATCAGAAACTGCTCAGGAATCAGAATATACATAAAACCAGCCGCCCCAAGTTTGGATTAACCGGAAGCATGCAATTACCTACTATTAATTATTTATTTATTTTTAAAATATTTAATTGCATCTTCTTCTTCATTGCCAAATAAATTCTTACGACAGAGAGATTTTTATATTTTCAGAAACATTCTCTTGTCTCGAGAGATTTCAGTTTCCATTCACTTGCATCTAATCTAATTCCTATTCACTTAATTTATCCTTATTAAAAGGTTTTTTGTTTTTATGTTTCAATCACTTAATTAGAATGTGTTAGAGGACATGCTATAAACTGTATTTTTTAAAAAATTAAATTTTATTTTTTTACTAAAATTTAATATGGTTTGGATGTTTTAGATTGTTTTGATGTGTTACTGTCAAAAATAATTTTTAAAAAATAAAAAAATATTATTAATATATATTCCAACACAAAAAATTATTTAAAAAATAACTGGTACCACACTACCATTTAAATGATTCCATGACTGAAAACATGGGGCACTAAACCAAGTTGCTTGACTAATTAAGTGTAAAAACAATACTTTACTAGCACTAATACCAGTATTCAAATTGTTATTATATGTACGATTGAACCATCCTTCAATCGACGAACACACGTCTGTTATTATTCCAATCCTCCTTTGTTCTTATTCGAACTTGTTTTCATGTGGCTAATATCATCGAAACCAGTTCCGTCAAACTCCTGGATTCTATGAATCAGGACAGACGGCAACAAGACAGAGAAGTGAACACATTGGTTCCGACTTCCGACTAAAACAAAACCCACGAATTTTTTGTTGTGTTTATAGCTAGCTAGTAATCTTCCTAGGACTCTAGATCAATCGGACAATTACAAGTTGATAGATATTCGCATATTTCTGTGACGAGGGAGGGCAAAATTTTCATTATCACGACAAAGTAATGGGTCGCCACCGGCACCATGCATGGACTTAGAGCAGCAAGCCAGCTTAATTAATTATGAAATGTAGAAAACCATTATAGCTTGTTTCTGCCCCACGTAGGATAGATGAAGATTAATTATCAGCAGATATTGCTTATGATGCCCTCCCTGTACAGTACTGCGGGAAAAAGAGAAATGATTATTTCGGTTAAATGCACCTCACGGCATTGTAACAGTCCCAGAACAACATAATTATGCATGTCAAGTCGTTATTTTCGACCATGGAAACTAATTAATAAAGGATCAGAGCTAGGCAGGCAGGAAGGCAACCACTTCAATCATGAAGGGAGAGCTTGCCCTAACATGAGAAAGAGATCAATGATAGCCATAGCTAGAAGCCCTTTCAACATAAATATTGGTTTTCATCATTTTCGTTTTCATCTACAGTTGCTACACCACAATGAGGACTGTTTATCAATTAATTACTTTAATGGTAATAAATTAAGAGACGAATGGGGGATCAAAAACTAAGTCAGCCATGGCAAATATATATAGTAGCATATACATTTTATACATAAAGGTATGGACCCTCCAAAGAGAGTGGTTGTGTAAGCCACTGAGGCAGACGCATATCCGAGACGAAGGCCTTTTGTTTAATTTCCACCTACTTATTGTTGCCCCCAAGTTTCAGTATAAAATAGAGGACAATTCCCATTTGCGCAACAACTTCATATTTGCATAATATTGCATTGGTCTCTTCACCTTCTGCAATTCTTCGTTATCAAACACTATATATTCTCTAAGTCTAATCAATTTGAAACAGATCACACCATGTCCAGGATTCATCCTTCTGATCAGAGTAGATGCCACGGCCATTTGTTGTTGAAAGATCACAACGACAGCATGCGGCCACTTCATGATCATGATAAACATCATCCGTTATTACCACCTCCGTCTGTGCTCACTGTATGGAAGAGATCCAGCATGAGCTTCCAGGGTACAGACGGATTCACCGTTTTTGATCCGCACGGAACATTAGTTTTTAGAGTTGATAATTATTCCAGGAAGAATGGTTATGGTCTTGTCCTCATGGACGGAGTTGGCAATGCCTTGCTTTCCTTGAAACCCAAGGTACGTATACACACACGGATTAGGAGTTATTGATTTCAGTGAATTCTAACTGAAACTTAATTTTCTATATATGTCAACTCCTGATCCGATCTAATTAATGCTGCTGATGTTAACAGATGCTAAGCATGCAGTATCAGTGGAATGCTTACATAGGAGAAGATGGGTGCGAGAAGACCAGAGTATTCTCAATGAGGAGCCCATCAGTGCTTTTCCACTCTGCTGGCTGCAAACATGCTGCAGAGATCTTCATGGGAGCACAATTAGGTCGTCACCATCAAAACACGCCAAATTTCAAGATTGAGGGGTCGTTTAGATCGAGGGATTGCAAGATCGTCAAGGCTTCTACTGGGGAAGTAGTGGCAAAGATATTCAGGAAGAGAGTGAACAACACTACGATTTTACTGAGCGATGATGTGTTTAGCTTGGTGGTCCAGCCTGGTTTCGATTCACACCTTATCATGGCCTTTGTAATTGTATTAGATCGCATCAGCAGAAAGCCTTTTTCTCCTGTTATGTGTTCTTAATTAATTAATTGAACCCATCTTGTAATTTCATATATATATATATATAAGAAAAAACAATTAAAACACTGAATTAAAAACAAGTTTACTCTTGAAGCATTTCACCTTCATGTTCTTTTCTTGGGACAATAACTTCAGATTAAGATTTGTTTTCATCCAGTGATCATGATTTTCTTGCATGCTTATATATGCGTGTTTGATGTTAATGGCTAAAATTGGCTTCCAATCTTTGCTTGCATGCAAGAGAGAAGAAAAGAAAGAAAGAACGAAACACCCAAACTGACTGGTCAATTCGAAGCCCAGTCTGGCTACCGAAAATTGGTGCAGAAAAATGTATTTCATACCCTCGATTCCTCTTACAAATGTGGCAAAAACTCCTGACATGAGAATTTCTCTTCAAGGCTAGATTATTAACCTTTACAACTGCTAGACTAGCAAAAGAACCAGAAGGGAGAAATGAAAAGAATTTCATTCTTTATAGTCCCAAGGCGTCCGAGCAGCACGAGGGCAACATATACACGATCGCTCCTAAGAAGGGCATAATAATGTTTACAGATAAAAACTATTATTAATTGCTTTTGGTGTATGCCCAAATTCATGTGAGACCAGCTTGATAAATATGATCCATCGACCTATTTGAGTGTGAAACCGAGAGTACCTCAAATAAATACCCAAGTGGATCTCTTGAAAAAAACTTAACAATCCAGCTCCTCAATTTTGATATTAATAAAAATAAAAAATATATGAGATCTAAACCACCAATCACAACCTCATGGGGTTGTGTGTGATGTTAGCACTCAAGTAACTCCATTATAGCGGTATTACTAACTAAACAAACGTGCAGTCAACAAGCCATGCAGTTGCGGCTTGGTGTAGACTCTCAATCACCAGCGACATAAGTTTTATCCTCGTAATATCTCTTCTCACTTTCTCCCTTCTTCTGATTACGTTTCTGCATACAAAAGATGCACTTCTGTGAGCTTGAACCGGAAAAAGAAGTGTGCACTAAATAAGTATCTAATCCCTATAGCTCCAAAATGATCAACCAAGGTTTTATGAGCATGCCTCCCAATGCAAAAGACTCATCTACAATTTGTCAACATAAAATAGTATGGTCGGGGGTTTAGGTGAACCTGATATGCTTCATGATTTGATACAATCCTCCTAATTATCGTGGTAGTTGTAATATCCAAAGGGCTATCCAAAACTTTGAAGATACCCATACCGATTGGCACAGCGTATGGATTGTCTTGTTCCTGCGAAGTCAGGAACATCATAATTAGCAAGTGAATGTGTTTACTCAGTGCTAATAGGCTTCTTGCTATACCACTACGATTTACCTTCTGAAAGTCATCGTTCTCTGCAACTGTCCCATGAACAACTGATGAGATATTGAAGGTTGTGATCTGCAGTCACCAATAATTTTTATTATGTCAAGAAAAATCAGATAAAAAGACTAAACAAGAAATCGAAAAGGTTAAAAAAAATAACAATAATTATAATAAAAAAGAATCGAATATAGGATGACAATCATAACAGGCCTCACACATCTCTCTTAACACTCTAGCGACTACCTGAGCAACACCTTTCTTAAGCGTGATGCATCAAGAATTATGATTGAACAATCTGAGAACTTCTAGGAGTCAATTGTGCAAGTTCAAAACAGTTTGAGGCCAGCTTCCCTCAGGACAGCAAAGACAAGATGACAGAGTAAACGAAGTTAAAGACTAGAAAATACGATGAGCTCAAGCTATATAACATTTAATGTTAAGTGTCTACATCATTACCAAGCAGGGCAATGCCTCATAATGGCCTTTCCCCCTTCCTGAGGAAGAGAGTGTCTGTCTTTGCACTGAAATAATCCACAGAGGCTCCCCAAAGAAGTCATGGATGCCTGTTAGTTTAGTTGGTAACACCTATCACCTATGTTTGAATTCCACTCACATTAGAAAGAGAGCTTCCATTCAAAATCTTAATAGAAAAGAAGAAGAGGAGAAAAACAAGAGCCAGGATTCCCTCTCTGTCCTTGCCAGCTCAAGTTCCACTAAGAATTGAAAATATCAAGTCTGACAGGAAGAGAAATAGCCAGCTACTACATACTATCACACCACCAAAAAACCCAGCCTATGCTAAGGCAACAATAAGAAGATCGCACTCGTGTGAGTTACTGCTTATTTACAAAATATGTCCATTATTTGTGGCATTATTGTCATAACCCAATAACAGTAATATGTATATCATCTGGAATTTTAAAAAGCTTAGTGACAAAGTCAGCAATGACAGGAAAAAATAATCGGCAGTTAATAAAGATGAAAGAAACAGAAAAAAAGATCACTTATTTACTGGACAGATGGAAAAACAAGGACAAAGAATAAATTTAATTGCTTACTAACCATGTCTTTGGATATTTCCCATGGAGCACCTATAATCACCTCATCCACATATCGACATGCCAACACACTTAAGCTTCTTTCATGAAGATTCATAATAGGACGGTGTGCTCCTCTTTTAGCACTGCAGAACCAGTCCAGGAAAAAAACACCCTCAATTATTAAACTAATCAAAGCTTAAAAAATGATGAATAGAAAGGTAAAATTCGTCATTGTTCCCTTGCAGAGAGTGTGAAATTAAACTACTATCCAATTACGATAATATTATTGTAGCTCTCTGGAGAAAAGTTCAGCATCAGATGCTATACATAAATATGATGATTTCCAAAGAGAACTTTTAATGAGCTCCTGAAGCGTGAGGTCATTTAATTTCTATCTAAGTAGCACTACTATTCAATGCACCATTATAGCTACACTTTAAATCAAGCGGCCATTTAAAGAGAAGCTTTGATGAGCCATTGAAGCAAAAGGTTTTCCAAAATTCTCTCAATGGTAACATGTACAATTACATTCCTAAGAACCATATGATTCTGAGAATATACAGCTTCCAAAGGTTTATTCCACAAAACCCTGTATTCTTCCTTGATGCTAAATATCTGCAAAGTAGATCTCAGTGAGAAAATTCAACTTTCTGGAGCAAGTGCTTGACTCAAATAAAAGTCAGAACTATAGCCAAATGTAGACTTATCAAAAGTGACAAGGGCCTAAACGAAGAATAAATTTAATAATCCAATTTTGTGCAAGTTTCTGCGTGAGACATGATTTAGAAGGAGTACAAGAGCATTAGAAGTGATTGGGAATCTAATGGACAATTAATAAAAACAGTGTTCATTATGATAGAAGTGGCCGGACAAAGTCAGCTCGCTAGATTGGCAAACATATGGTTTATGAGCATTTACCATTCACTGTGTTTTGCATAAACCTTACAACTACATTGTTTCCCTTTGCCAAGCACATGCCAGTAGTATATTTCAGATGCATTAGCCTACAGCTGGACTTTCGCCCATTCACATAAGAGAAGCACATATCATGCCATGGTGCCTTCCTCGCACAGTCAAGCATGGATGTAAGCTAATGTCTTTTATATCTACAAGCTATAAAATCAATGTCATTTGGATGATCATTGTGAATGATGTGCCTGATCAGAATCTCACATGTTTAATGCCTATGAAAAAGATGTGAGAAATGTTAAAACCTAGAACAATAGCCAAGAAACCCTGGCTTTTTGAAACTGAAAAACTGCATATTGTTAAGGTTTCTTAACAAATGAAGAAGAAGTTGAGATCAAGAACAGAAGATTTTAACAGAGAAGAGTCAAGGAAGAAGAAATGAGACTGAATTGGCTGTAATCTATATTTTTCGTGTCTAATGTGATTCCTGCCATCTGCTTTTATATAATTGTAATAACGACTAACTGATTACTCTAACTAACTCTAACTGTCGTAACAAACTCTGTTAACTGATTTAATGCTAACTAACTAACAGAATTTCTACAACCATCAGTAGGTTGCGTGCTGCAGACGTTATTAATCCTGCACTTCCTGCATTCTTCTTCTTTTCCTATAATGCACCCAATTCTGGCATCCAGGTACGTAACACATATCTGCTTGCAAAGCATAAATATGTGAAGAATTATACAATATATCATTGTTCACTCATTCTCATGGTTGTTAAAGTTGATTTGTTCTGGGATTGGATGGAGAAATTTGAAACCCTTGAATTTCATAAAATTGTGAAGCACACCAAAAAAAATTGAATTTAGGAAGAATGTTGAAGGGGCCAAATTCTTAAAAACTAAAACTGCTCCATAACTTGTGAATCTGACAAATATATGGAAAGGGTAGTGTTGGGAAGTTTCCCTTGCTTCTTCATTTCTTGTGGGCTCCATTTCTTAAGAGCTAAAGTTGTCCTTAACGCCTTAGAACTCTGATGCATTTAGAGAGGGGTGCTGTGGAAAATTTGGCAGTTACTTTCGAGCTGATTGATCCACTCCAGTTGAATTCTAGCACTTTAAGAATTTCTTCCAAATATGTCAAATCCTACTACTACTCCAACTAAGATTTAGTTTTACCACTAATTTGGTTGAAATTCGTGGTTAGAAAGCAGCAATACTAGAGTTAGATTTATGATCATAAAAGTGGATCCTGTTTTCATCTGTGTTACTACCCACTTTGTTCCTATGATCTTTCAAAAAAATGTTGAATAAAGAATATGAATCTCACTAATGGTTTCTTGACACAATAGACTTATTTGATCCTCGTTCCAAGTCATCTCAGTTGCTTTTACAGTCCAGAATGTTGTTTTTTTCCAGGTTTTGAAATTTTCATGCAGCTTCCATGGTTCCTGTTCAGGGCCAGTGGGAAACATATATTCACCAGTGTTCACAAGCAAATGTTAATAAAATAACCTGCAAAGCATTTCCCATTCAAATCTTGACTACTAAAAGAAGAAAATAAATCAAGAATAAAAGTATCATTAGCATCTTTTCCTAGTTCATTCTTATCTCAACATCTTACATGGTGCAGAAAATCATTCTTTCTGGTTTAGAATTGTTAGGCAAGTCTCATTCAACTTAAATTTTTCCTTTCTATCCCAGGCACGGAGGGATATTCCTAGTGTATTCATCAGTGTCACCAAAGAAATGTTTATATAAATGCCATGAACATAAATATACCTAGAATAATACTAGAGGCAGGCTATTTTCTAGTGCTCGAAGCAGAATACTTTCTTTTTTCTTTTTCATATTAGTATATAACACATAATATAATCAGCATGCAGCAAAGTAAATTCCAGGGAAAGCAAAGACAAAACCAGGAAGTAGGAAAATAAAGTGTAAAGTTAACTGATCACGAAGAGAGCTACCTGACGATCTGATCATTGTGTATTCCAACAAGTAGAAAATCTCCCAGCGTTCGAGCAAGCCTGAGAATCTAAACAGCAGAAATAAATTTATTTTTCTCATGGAAGCACAAAGCAATCACTTAAGCCAACTAAGTTCAGCCAGATGGAACGAAGTGGACAAACTCTTCGCACCATATCATACAATTCAGGACTATACCTGCTAGTAAGTAACATATCTTTCTTTCCAGTCCACTTGTCATAAGCTACTCCAGTTTTTCTCATTTATTTATTAAGTTTAGTGACGACAAGCCCAAGGCATACCGATGTTCCCTTGTTTCAGCACCAAATTGGCGAAGCTTATAGTTTTTAACATGTATTAAGCTCTTTATTCTGTCTTTTATTTGTCACTCATCTATTAAGGTTCCAGCCATGCTGCACTTGCTTTTGAACACATTACCCCTCTATTTCCCAAACCCAACAATTGGTTCCACAGGTCATAATTTCACTTGATAGTTGTCTTAAAACAGTATGGTCATGAATAGGCAAACATTAAATAACAAGAAGATTCTATTTTCCAATTCATCAACCCTTCTCCATTCTTTGTGCCACATCCCTTACCGACACCAGCCTTCTGTGTAAACAATTGATAAATATAGCAAAACAGATCAAATTTTACTAACCTCTGAACCATTTTCACCATGTTCTATTTCTTGCCATATGAAACTTGCACGCATATATTGACAGCCTTAGAGCTTCTAATTTAAGACATTGAGTTCCAGTATCTCTCCCAGAGTCTAGATTAAAAGTATCCTTATATTGGTTTCATCATTTAAGACTATGGTGATCAGCAACCGATATCATCTTGAATTCGATTCTTCGATATATCCACCATCATTGAAAAGAAGATAACGCTCAATCCCAATCCCCAGTGTAAGTCTGACATGAAGTAGCTCATCTATCCTCCCATTTGTCTTAAACTAGTTAGAGGATGATCACAAGCATGCACAAGTCAAATAACAACAGCAAGTACAAATGAGTAATAAAAAGATGCACTTCACATGTGATTGTGAAAGAGTAACTAGAAAGTGTAGGAATCAGAGGTAGATTGAACTAATTCCTTAAGGACAGAAGAAAGAAAGTTCAAAGTTTAAAAAAATCAGTCATTTGAATCTTTAAAGGCACGGACATGCAAGGATAAAGGAAAAGCATAACCTACCTCGACATGTCCAGCATGGAAGAGATCAAATGCACCATCAATATAAACTATGCGAGCATCGTCCCCTGGCCCCTGGAATCACATGCATGAAAAGTGGTCAAGAAATGACATCGTAAATGGTATTCACACTAAGAAAACAGAAATTCATGTTAAAATTAATTGAAAATAAGTCTTGCTTCACCATAAGCAGTAAAGCAGTCCACTTTTACGATTGGGTTCAAACAAACATGGATTGAATAGCAACTAGAACAGCTGTGATTATCTGAATAAATGGTGGGTAACAGGTGACAAGGTCCTAGCACTTGTAACATGCATAAAAGTCACACAACCACGAAACGCACAGATGCCCATTTACTTTGGGAAATTGAGATTCCACACACACAGGAAAAGGCACAAGGTTTAGGGGGACTTGGCAGTAGGAATACACAAATAAGGAATCATTTATCATTAAAGTGAAAATGAGCAGTAGATTGATCATAAATACCTTGCCATTGGAGAATTGAACAATTCTGCGTGAAGTAGGAAGGAAATGAGAAACCCGAGTTCCAGTTCCGGATCCACCTGCTTCAAATTTCTGGCTGTTTCCATGGCTAAACTGCCTCTGCAATGATGAATGATTGTGACTGTCACTAATCGATCTCTCTCGGGTACACAGAAGCATGCGACCTGTTCATTAATGAAATTTGATCTTATATCCTGAAAGTTGAAACCCTTAATAAATAAATAAAATTAATTAATCATTTACCAACGATATCAGTGCTGGAGACGCCTTCAGTGCGCTTAATCTGTTTGTAACGGCCAGCTTTCTTAGCGAGCGCATAAGCATCGGTGCCGTCAGGGAGAACGCAAGGATCATCTCCGTGAATAATATAATCAATATTATATTCATCAAAAAGCTTCTTCATGAACTCTTCGGTGATAGCATACGGCGCATCGGAAATCACCTCATCCACCCATTTCACCGCATTTACCATAATCATCCTCTCGTGGAGAGGTGTCACTGGAGGACCTTTATTGGCTATGATTTCAGCGTCGCTAACAACGCCGACCACCAATTGATCTCCAAGGGCGCGTGCTTGGCGGAGGGCGTTGCAGTGGCCGTAGTGCATCATGTCGAAACATCCGTCCATGTAAACTCGGATTGGCTTCTTCTTTTTCTTGTTTTTGTTTAAAGATAATGACCAATTAGACCTCCATTCGGCGCCGGACTTGAGATAGAAGCCTAAGAGGGATATGCCAACGGAAACCACCAGGCATGTGGCCACAATCTTTATCTTCTCGGGATGCGGTGCAATGTCTGAATCACCACCACCCATTCCTTTCTTTTTGCTTGTTTTCCAAAATGAAAAGGGGAGAGATAGTTTGTGCTTGTTATTCTAACGTCTCTCACTTGCTGTTTTATTCCATCTTCCCACGCCTATGTATGCTTTGGCAGCCTCTTATTTGGTCTTTTTGCTCTTGCTCGGCTGGGCTTCCCCTTTTTTTTTTAATTATATTATGTTTGTCTATGCAGTTGAATCGTGATTTTTAAAAAAAAAATTAATTTTATGTTTTTAGATTTTTTAAAATATTAATATCAAAAATAAATTTAAAATGAAAGGCAATCTGAAAAGTTACTTTACCACGAATTCAAACACGCTACACACATATGCCGCGTCTTCTCTTATTCCATTCTTCTCTCTTAACGTCGTCGTTTTCGTCTTTTTCCCTATTGGACTCTGAGCTTTCTTCCATTCTTACCTCAACAAATCCAAAAGGCGTCCTATTAGCCCACAACCCTCAAAGCATAGGAATAAATGAATAATGTTGAATCAATGAAACGCAATGAGAGAATATGGTGATTGTTTTTAAGAGTTTTTTATATATATATTATAATAATAATTTTTATTTTAAAAAAATTATTTTTAATGTCAAAATGTTTTTACAAAAAATAAATATAAAAATTTAAATTTTAAAAAAAACTCGTTTCAAACGTGTTCCGATCCTCCGAAACAACTTGCAATGGCAGAGAATTGAAGGCGAAGCAACGCCTGCTTTTTAAATTTCTCAAATTCTCTCTTTTTTTCTCAACATAAAACTGAAAATTAAATAAAGAAGAAAATTTAAATATACTTGGGCATCAGAGAGAGAGAGAGAGAGAGGGAGAGAGGAGACCGACGGTTTTTGATAAGTAAAAATGGTGCAGCAACGTGGACTTGAATTCAGTTAATTAATTCTTCTGTTCCGTCTTGATCACTCCAGTATATTTAATTTGGTATTTGATTCAAATCGGAAACTTTGAGTTATTTGAGATCAGAAATGGCATCAACGGAAGGTCTGGTGCCGATTACCAGAAAATTCCTGGCATCTTATGACGACAAATACCCTTTCGCCCCTCTCCCCGACGACGTTTCTCGCCATTCCTCCGAGATCCGCTCCATTATCTCATAGACTTGTTGCTAATTTCTGGTTTCCTGGTTTCGTTTTCGTATACGAGTCTGTATTATTTATTTTGTCCTAGCATGTA
>Ga0325401_1001309_pt1 | contig 20824 bp, 18 predicted proteins | sample PopdelMetagenome_FD_205666 | JGI IMG/M metagenome (GOLD analysis project Ga0325401, IMG submission 205666) | Populus deltoides microbial communities from Bellville, Georgia, United States - Xylem-PdKOR-R2 | ecosystem: Host-associated > Plants > Phyllosphere > Stem > Wood/Secondary xylem | place... | reverse complement strand
GACGGGGTGCACCAGCTCGGCCGTCACCGGCTGCCGCGCCTCGTGATGCAGGACGCGGGCGTTCCAGGCGTTGAACGACGCCCGGTCCACGCTGCCGGGCAGGAGGTCGTTCAGGCCCCCGCAGAGGAAGGCGCCCTCGGCGCACAGCGTCGTCGGCAGGAAGTACTCGCAGTAGACGTGGGGCTGCCCGTCGCTCAGCGGCGGCAGCGCCCCCTCCGCCAGCCGCGCGCGGTAGAGGTGGAGGAGGGCGCGGCGGGACAGGCCGATGACCGGGAACAGGCTGTGCCAGGGCACCGGGTAGCGCGTCGGACGGTGCGTCCGCTCCGGCCGGCGCGTCGTCAGCTCCGTCGCCACCAGGTCGTAGGCCGGCAGGTCCGGCGCGGCGAGGCGGCGGGCCAAGCGTCGGAAGTAATCGCCGTCCGGCCGGGCCGGCGCCACGTCGTACTCCACCATGAGGTAGAAGTCGTAATCCGGGACTGCCGGCAGCGAGGCGTAGAACGGGTAGTCGCCGAAGTAGTGCAGCGCCCGCGGCCGGTCGGTGAACAGGCCGATGGCGCGGCAGGCCTCCAGGCTGTGCGGCACCTTGCGGTAGGGCCCGGGGTCGATCGGGCCGCCCGTCTCGTCCAGCGCCAGGTAGAGGTCCCAGTCCGGGATGCCGTCGAGCTGCCCGGCGAGCTGGGCGGCCTTGGCCGAGCCGCCGAGGTGGTTCCGGAGCAGCACCGCCACGCGCCGCGGCGCCGCCGGGCCGCGCGGCGGCGGCTCCGGCAGCGCGTCCGGCCGCGGCGTCACGGTGCCCGCCGCCCGCTCAGAAGGTCACGACCGATCGGATCGACCGGCCCTCGTGCATCAGGTCGAAGGCCTCGTTGATGCGGTCGAGCGGCATGGTGTGGGTGATGAGGCTGTCGATGTCGATCTTGCCGTCCATGTACCAGTCGACGATCCGCGGCACGTCCGTCCGCCCCCGCGCGCCGCCGAAGGCCGAGCCGCGCCAGACCCGCCCGGTGACGAGCTGGAAGGGTCGCGTGGCGATCTCGGTGCCGCTCGGCGCCACGCCGATGATGATGCTCTCGCCCCAGCCGCGGTGGCAGCACTCCAGCGCCTGGCGCATCGTGTTCACGTTGCCGACGCACTCGAAGGAATAGTCGGCGCCGCCGTCGGTCAGGTCCTGGATCGCCTGCACCACCCTGTCGCGCCCGACCTCGTCTGGGTTGACGAAGTGGGTCATGCCGAACTTCCGCGCCATCTCCACCTTGGCCGGGTTCAGGTCCACGCCGACGATGCGGTCGGCGCCGACCATGCGCGCCCCCTGGATCACGTTCAGTCCGATCCCGCCGAGGCCGAAGACGACGACGTTCGATCCCGGGCGCACCTTCGCGGTGTGGATCACGGCGCCGATGCCGGTCGTGACCCCGCAGCCGATGTAGCAGATCTTGTCGAAGGGCGCGTCCTCGCGGACCTTCGCCACCGCGATCTCGGGCAGCACCGTGAAGTTGGAGAAGGTGGAGCAGCCCATGTAGTGCCAGACAGGCTTGTCCGGCCCCCTCTCCGGCGATGCCTCGCAGGAGAAGCGCGAGGTACCGTCCGGCATCACGCCCTGCCCCTGCGTGGCGCGGATCGCGGTGCAGAGGTTGCTCCGCTGCGACAGGCAGGTTTTGCAGCCGCGGCACTCGGGCGTGTAGAGCGGGATGACGTGGTCGCCCGGCCGGACGGACGTCACCCCGGCGCCCACCTCGCGCACCACGCCCGCGCCCTCGTGCCCCAGGATGCAGGGGAACTTCCCCTCCGAGTCGAGGCCGGACAGGGTGTAGGCGTCGGTGTGGCAGACGCCGGTGGCCATGATCTCGACGAGCACCTCGCCGGCCCTCGGGCCGCCGAGCTCCACCGTCTCGATCGTCAGGGGCTTGTTCGCCTCCCAGGCGACGGCCGCGCGGGTCTTCATGGGCAGGGATTCCCGTTCATGCCACCCCGGTTCTACCGACGGCGGCGCGTCGGGCAAGACCGTTGAGGCCCGGCCCCGTCCCGGACCATGCTGCGCCGCGATCCAGGGGAGACCGCGTGACGCCCGAGGAACTGACCGCCCTGGTGCGGGAGGGCGTGCCGCTCGCCGCCGCGCTCGGCATCGCCGTGATCCGCGCGGACGCCGCGGGCGCCACGCTCCGCCTGCCGCCCTCCCCGCTCTCGCTCCGCCCCGGCGCCACCGCCTCCGGCCCCGCGCTGATGACGCTCGCCGACGTGGCCGCCTGGGTGCCGCAGCTCGTGGCCGACGGCGGGGCCGACACGGCCCGCACCGCCGGGCTCCAGATCGCATTCCTCCGGCCCGCCGGCGACGCCGGGGTGATCGCGGAGGCCCGGATCGTCCGGCGCGGCCGGACGAGCGTCTACGCCGAGGTCTGGATGCGGGCCGAGGGCGAGGAGAGGCCCTGCGCCCACGTCACCGCCACCTGGCTGCGCGTGCCGGGCGGCGGATGACGGGCTGGAAACTGGCGCACCCTGAGGGACTTGAACCCCCAACCAACCGGGTAGAAGCCGGTTGCTCTATCCAGTTGAGCTAAGGGTGCGGGGACCGCCCCCTAGTGGGTCCAGTTCGTGAGGCGGTCGGTCCGGAAGTTGTCGGCGTAGGCCTTCGGGCGCAGCGCCGGGCGCTGGCGGCGGGCCTCCACCTCGTAGGGGATGCCCTCCGCCTTGGCGTAGGCCTCGGCCTCCTCCAGCGTGTCGAAGCGGAGCCGGACCTGGCGGGCCATGTCGCCCGAGCCGTACCAGCCGGTGAGGGGATCGACGCGCTTGGGCTCGCCCGGCGCGTAGTCGAGCACCCACTCGTCCGTGCGGCCCATCCCGGACGACATGGAGCTCTTCGGCGGCGAGTAGATACGGGCGATGCTCATGCTGGCTCCGGTCGGCTGCGTCCGCTGAAATCGGGGCGGCGGGATTCGAACCCACGGCCTCCTGTACCCAAAACAGGCGCGCTACCAGGCTGCGCCACACCCCGCGGGACCGTTCCAACCTATGGGCGCGGGCGCGAACGCGCAATGGTCGGGCGGGCGTCGGGCCTCAGGCCCAGCCCCGGAAGGCGTCGGCCACGCGGCGGATCCCCTCCGGCGCGACGAGGACGACGTCGAAGCGCACCCCCGCCGCGCCGTGCCCGGGATGCTCGGCCATCCACAGCTCCGCCGCGGCCATGATCCGGGCCCTCTGCCGGGGCGAGACCGAGTGCGCGGCCTCCGCCAGCGCGGGGCGGGCCTTCACCTCCACGAAGGCGAGCAGCCCGCCGCGCTCCGCGACGAGATCGATCTCGCCCGCCGGCGTGCGGGCGCGCCGGGCCAGCACCGCCCAGCCGCGCGCCTCCAGCGCGGCCGCCGCCCGGGCCTCCGCGTCCAGCCCCCGCCGCTCCGCCGCGCGCCGGGCGTCGTCCCCCGCCCCTGCCCTCATGCCTGGAGGATAGACCGAGCCCGCCCGGAGTCGGCCATCCCACAACCCGCGCCCCGCCGGCGCGCTACCGGGTCAGCCCCGGAGAGATGCCCATGCGCCGCCCCGCCCTCGCCCTGCTCGCCGCCGTCGCGGCCCTCTCGATACGGGGCGGCCCCGCCTCCGCGGCCGACGAGACGGCGCAGATCGGCTACGTCAACACGGCGCTGACGAACCTCGGCCTCACCCGCAGCCATCGCATCGTGGTGGAGCGCTTCGACGACCCGGAGGTGCGCAACGTGTCCTGCTACATCTCGCAGGCGCGCACCGGCGGCCTGTCCGGCATGGTCGGCGTCGCCGAGGACCCGGCCCGCTTCGCCCTCACCTGCGCCGCGACCGGCCCGGTGGAGATCCTGCCCGGCGCCGCCCGCGGGGAGCGCGGCGAGGTGGTGCACGAGAGCTCCACGAGCCTCTTCTTCAAGGAGACCCGCGTGCACCGCTTCGTCGACGAGAGCCGGGCGTCCGTGATCTACCTCGCCTGGTCCACCCGGCTCGTGGAGGGCTCTCCCTTCAGCGCGGTGGCGGTCGTGCCCGCGGCGCGCGCGGCCGGGACGCCGGCGGCGCCCGGGGGCGGCGCGCCCGCGGCGCGCTGAAGGGAACGGTCGCGGCGTGTTCGCGCTGAGGCCGGACGAGCCGGTCGTGATGGTCCAGTCGGCCGATCCCGACCGCTACGCCGAGATGCTGCACATCACCTCCGGGCCCAACCGCGACTTCTGCCGCCGGCACGGGGTCCGCTACGGCTCCACCCTCGCGGTGATCCGCGGCTTCCACCCGTGGCAGGCCTGCTTCAACCGCATCGTGCTACTGCACGGCCTCGTCGCGCTGGGCTACCGGGGATGGTACCTGCACCTCGACGCCGACGCCTACGTCCACGACCGGGGCTTCGACGTGGCGTCCTACCTCCGCGACCACGCCGCCCACTCCCTCATCGCCGCGCCCGGCGCGACGGCGGAGCGCTGGGACGTGAACGACGGCGTCTTCTTCGCCAACCTCGGCCACCCCCACGCGCGGGAGATCGTGCATCTCTGGATGCGGGGGCTGGAGGCGCTGACGCCCGACATGCTGCGCGGCGCGCCCGACTGGGGCACCCTGCCCGAGGATGACCAGTCCCTCCTCCAGGGCATCCTGAGGAGCCGTCCGGACCTCGCCGCCACGCTCCACCGGGAGGCGGCGTCGCTGATCAACTCCCCCACCGCCCGCTTCACGCGGCAGGTGCTGCGCTCGCAGGAGCGCGACCTCGCGGTGCGGGTGCGGCGGATCGCGCGCGACGTCGGCCGGTCCATGGAAGCCGCTGGGGAGGTCGCCGGGGAGGTCACGGGCGAGGCCGCGGGTGATCGGGGCGGGAGCTTCGGCCTCCTCCTCCCCGCGCTGGCCCTCGCGCTCGGCGTGCCGGTGCCGGGACCGGAGGCGCAGGAGGCGGCGGCGGAGGGCGGGGCGGCCGTCGTCCCGGCCCTGGAGGCCCTTCTCTCCGCCGGACGGGGGCGGTCGCGGGCGGGATCGGGCGCGGCCCGGCTGCTGCTGCCGGCGCTCGCCCGCAGCCTCGGCGTCCCGCCGCCTGACCCGTCCCTCGTCACCGGGGCGGCGAACGAGAGGGACGGCATCCTTGAGGCGCTGCGCGCCCTCATCGCGGCGTACAAGGTGGCCCGCCGGCAGGACCGCGAGGCGGCCAGGGCGGCACGGGAGGGACCGGCCTGACGACCTGGTCCGCGGCGCCCGGTCCGCGACGCCCTGTCCGCGACGCCGGCCGCCGTGTTGACGCGGCCAGACGGGCGGTGATCTACCCGACCGCCCCCCGGACGGCGCACGGGACGGCGGGACGAGGCCGGAGCGGAGGTCGCGATGTTCAGGCTGGTGCCGGACGAGCCCATGGTGATGGTCCAGTCCGCCGACCCCGAAGCCTACTTCGACATGCTGCGGATCACCGCCCGGCCGAACCGGGCCTTCTGCCTGCGCCACGGCATCCGCTACGCCTGCCTCCACGCCGTGCTGCGCGGCTTCCACCCGTGGCAGGCCTGCTTCAACCGGGTCTTCCTCCTCAACGACCTCGTCGATCTCGGCTACCGCGGCTGGTACCTGCACCTCGACGCCGACGCCTACGTGCACGACCGCGGCTTCGACCTCGCCGGCTACCTCGCCGGCCACGCGGGCCGCGCCTTCGTCTTCAGCCCCGGCGGCGACAAGGGGCGGTGGGACGTGAACGACGGCGTCTTCTTCGCCAACCTGGCCCACCCCGCCGCGCGGGAGACGGCGCGGCTCTGGAAGGCGGGGGTCGAGGCCCTGGACCTCGGCCGGATGCGGCTGGCGTCCAACTGGTACGGCATCCCGGACGGGGCCGAGCCGGCGGCGGCCCGCCACGGCGTCCCCGGCGACCAGGCCCTGCTGCACAAGGTTCTGCGCGACAACCCGCCCCTGGAAGCGGCCCTGCACATCGAGGACCGCGCCCTCCTCAACGGCCCGGCCGGGCGCTTCACGCGGCAGGTGCTGCGCTCGAGCGAGCGGGCCCCCGCCCGCCGCCTTCGCCGGATCGCGACCGAGGTGGCGCGGTCGCTGGCGGAGGGCGACGATCCGGGGGACGGCCCGGACGTGCTGCTGCCGGCCCTGGCCCACCTCCTCGGCGTGCCGGCGCCCGACCAGGACATGCTGGCCGGCGCGGCGGACCCCGACGGCCTCGCCCCCGTCCTCCACACCCTCCTCGCGGCACGGGAGGGCGCCCGGCGCGGCCTGCCGCCCCGGATCGGCGCCGCCGGGCTGGAGACGGCCGGGACCACCCTGCCCGCCCTCGCCCGCGCGCTCGGCGTCCCGCAGCCCGCCGACCCGGCCCTGCTAGAGGCCGCGACGGACCGGGACGCACTGGTGCAGCTCCTCAAGGACCTGATCGCCGTGCGGAAGGAGATCCGCCGCGAGGAACGCGAGGCGGCCCGCGCGGCGCGGCGGGCGGCGGAGGCCGCGGCCCCGAACTGACCGCAACGGCCTCAGGCCGCCCCGTCCCGCCCCTCCTCCACCGCGTGGCAGGCGACCAGCGTCCCGGGCGTGCCCCGCGCCACGATCAGCGCCGGACGCTCGGCGCGGCAGCGCGCGTTCGCCAGGGGGCAGCGCGGGTGGAAGGTGCAGCCCGGGGGCGGGTCGATCGGGCTCGGCACCTCGCCGCCGACCGGCTGGCGGGTCCGCCCCGCCATGTCGAGGTCCGGCACCGCCTCCATCAGCGCCCGCGTGTAGGGGTGGCGCGGCGCGGTGAAGAGCGTCTCGGCCGGCGCGTCCTCGACGATGCGGCCGAGGTACATCACCCCCACCCGGTCGCTCACCTGCCGCACCACGGCCAGGTTGTGGCTGATGAAGAGGTAGGTCAGCCCGAGCTCGCGCTGGAGCGCCATCATCAGGTTCAGGATCTGCGCCTGCACCGAGACGTCGAGCGCCGAGGTCGGCTCGTCGAGGACGAGGAAGTCCGGGCGCGACGACAGCGCGCGCGCGATCGAGATTCGCTGCCGCTGCCCGCCGGAGAACTCGTGCGGGAAGCGTGCCCCGTCCGCCGGCGACAGCCCGACCTGCCGCAGCAGCCCCCCCACCCGCTCCGCCAGCGCCGCGCCGGAGGCCAGCCCGAAGGCGCGCAGCGGCTCCCCCACGATGTCCGCCACGCGCCAGCGCGGGTTGAGGCTGGCGTAGGGGTCCTGGAAGATCATCCCCATGCGCCGGCGCTGCGCGGCCGATCGCCGGGCCTCGGCGATGTCCGCCCCCTCGAAGATCGCCCGCCCCCCGCTCGGCGCGTAGAGGCCGACGGCCAGCCGCGCGACGGTCGACTTGCCGCAGCCGCTCTCGCCGACGAGGGACAGGGTGGTGCCGCGCGGGATGGCGAAGGACACGCCGTCCACCGCCCGCAGCGTCCGCCGCCCCTCCCGCGCGATCAGCCGTTGCAGGGCCGGGCGGGACACGTCGAAGCCGCGGCTGAGGTCGCGCGCCTCGAAGACCGGTGCGTCAGGCATCGGCGCGCGCCCGCGGCGCGTGGGTGTCGAACAGCCAGCAGGCGGCACGGCTGCCCGGCGCGTCGATCAGCTCCGGCCGCTCGGCCGTACAGCGGTCGAAGGCGTGCGGGCAGCGCGGGTTGTAGGCGCAGCCGGTGGGGATGGCGTTCAGCCGCGGCATGGCGCCCTCGATCTGCGGCAGCCGGTCCACGCGGTGCGACAGCGGCGGGATGGAGGCCATCAGCCCCGCCGTGTAGGGATGCGCCGCCGCCTTCACCACCGCGCGCACCGGCCCGATCTCGGCGATCCGCCCGGCGTACATCACCGCGACGCGGTCCGCCGTCTCGGCGATCACGCCCATGTCGTGGGTGATGAGCATGACGGAGGTGCCCTTCTCCCGCGTCAGCCGGCGCAGCAGGGCGATGACCTGGGCCTGGATCGAGACGTCGAGCGCCGTGGTCGGCTCGTCCGCCACCACCAGCTCCGGCTCCGCGCACAGCGCGAGGGCGATCACCACGCGCTGCCGCATCCCGCCGGAGAACTGGTGCGGGTAGGCGTCGATCCGCTCCGCCGCGGCGGGGATGCCGACCGCCTCCAGCCAGCCGACCGCGCGCCGCCGCGCCTCGGCGGCGTCGATCGCCAGGTGGGTGCGCATCGTCTCGGCGAGCTGCCGCCCGACGGTGAGCAGCGGGTTCAGCGTCGTCAGCGGGTCCTGGAAGATCGCCCCGATCCGCCGCCCGCGGATCGCCCGCATCGCGCGGGCCGACAGGTTGTCGATCCGCGTCCCGCCGAGCGCGATCGTCCCGCCGGCGATCCGCCCCGGCCGCTCCAGCAGCCCGATGATGGCCGCGCCCGTCATCGACTTGCCCGCCCCCGACTCGCCGACCACGCCGAGCACCTCGCCCGGCGCGATGTCGAAGGACACGCGGTCCAGCGCCCGCAGCACCCCGCGCCGCGTCGGGAACTCGACGACGAGGTCGCGCACCTCGAGGAGCGGCGCCGTCACCGCAGCCTCGGGTTCAGCGCGTCGCGCAGCCAGTCGCCGAGCAGGTTCACCGACAGCACCATCGCCACCAGCGCCACCCCGGGGAACACCGTGATCCACCACTCCCCGGAGAAGAGGAAGTCGTTGCCGATGCGGATGAGCGTGCCGAGGGAGGGCTGCGTCAGCGGCACCCCGACCCCGAGGAAGGAGAGCGTCGCCTCCGAGATCACCGCCAGCCCCAGGTTCAGCGTCCCGAGCACGAGCAGCGGCCCGAGCACGTTCGGCAGCACGTGGGTCAGCGCGATCCGCGCCGGCGCGATGCCGATGACGCGGGCGGCCATCACGTACTCCTTGCCGCGCTCCACCAGGGTGGATCCGCGCACGGTGCGCGCGAAGCGCGGCCAGTCGGAGATGCCGATGGCGAAGATCACCACGTAGACCGCGATCTCGTCGTGCAGCTCCCGCGGCAGCGCCGCCCGCGCGACGCCATCCACCAGCAGCGCGATGAGGATGTTCGGGAAGGTGAGCTGCACGTCCGCCACCCGCATCAGCGCCGCGTCCACCACGCCCCCGGCGTAGCCCGCCACCAGCCCCACCAGGACCCCCAGCAGCACCGCGAAGGCGGTGGCCGAGACGCCGACGAGGAGCGAGACCCGCGCCCCGTACATGATCGCCGACAGCACGTCCCGCCCCTGGTCGTCGGTGCCCAGAAGGTGCTCCGCCGTTCCCTCCTCCATGAAGGCGGGCGGCTGGAAGGCGTCCATCAGGTTCAGGCTGGCGAGGTCGAAGGGGTTGTACGGCGCCAGCAGGGACGCCCCCGCCGCGCCGACGACGCAGACCAGCGCGACGAGCGCCGAGAGCAGCGCGACCGGCGACCGCCGGAACGACCAGGCCAGGTCGCTGTCCCAGGCCCGCGCCAGCACGCCCATCAATGCCCCCGCCCCGCCCGCAGCCGCGGGTCCACCGCGTAGTAGAGAAGGTCCACCACGAGGTTGATCGTCACGAACACCGCCGAGATGAGCAGGAGGTAGGCCGCCATCACCGGGATGTCGGCCGCCGAGACCGACTGGATGAAGAGCAGCCCCATCCCCGGCCACTGGAACACCGTCTCCGTCACGATGGAGAAGGCGATGATCGAGCCGATCTGCAGCCCGACGATGGTGATGACCGGCACCAGCGTGTTCCGCAGCGCGTGGCCGAAGTTGATCGTCCGCTCCCGCAGGCCGCGGGCGCGGGCGAACTTCACGTAGTCCGACCGCAGCACCTCCAGCATCTCCGACCGCACCAGCCGCATGATCAGCGTCAGCTGGAACAGCCCGAGCGTGACCGAGGGCAGCACCAGCGCCCGCCACCCGGACGCCGTCAGGAAGCCCGTCGTCCACCCGCCGAGCGCCACCGTGTCGCCCCGTCCGAAGCTCGGCAGCCATCCGAGCCACACCGCGAAGACGAGGATCAGCAGGCTGCCGATGAGGAAGGTCGGCAGCGACACGCCGACGAGGCTGAGCGCCATCAGCGCCCGGCTGAGGACGGAGCGCGGCCGCAGCCCCGTCAGCACGCCGAGCGGGATCCCCACCGCCAGCGCCAGCACCGACGCGCAGAGGGCGAGCTCCAGCGTCGCGGGCGCCCGCTCCGCGATCAGGTCCGCCACCGGGCGGGAGAGGCGGTAGGAGAGGCCGAACTCCCCCTGCAGCGCGTTGCCGACGAAGCGCAGGAACTGCACCGGCACCGGCTGGTCCAGCCCGAGCGCGGCCACGAGCGCGTCGCGCTGCTGCGGCGTGAACTCCTGCCCCAGCATGTTGGCGATCGGGTCGCCGACGAAGGTGAACAGCGCGAAGGCGATGAAGGCCACCGCCAGCATCACCGGCAGCGACTGCAGGACGCGGGACAGGACGAAGGCGCTCACGGGTTCCGCCTACCGGACCCGCGCCGGGCCGTCCACCCGGCCCCGCCGTCCCGCGGTTCCAACGCCTCCGGCCCCGCCCGACCCACGCCGCCCCTCACATCGCCAGCGGGCCGCCCCGGCTGTGCCCTTCGGCGGTCCAGTCCCGGATGATGGTGTAGGCCACCGCCAGCACGACGGGCCCGAGGAACAGCCCGAGCAGCCCGAAGGCCACCGCCCCGCCGAGCGCGCCGAGCAGGGTCAGCAGCAGCGGCAGGTCCGCCCCGCGCGAGATCAGCCAGGGCCGGATGACGTTGTCGACCGAGGAGATGCCGAAGGCCCCGTACAGCCCCATGAAGATGCCCCAGCCCGTGCTGCCGTTCACCAGCAGCCAGATCGTGGCCGGGATCCAGACCACCGGCGCCCCGACCGGCAGGATGGAGATGATCCCTGCCAGCACCCCGAACAGCACCGGGTGCGGCACGCCCGAGATCCACAGCCCGAAGGCCGTCATCGCCCCCTGCACCACCGCGGTGCCGAGCAGCCCGTACACCACCCCCCGCGTCACCGCGCCGCTCAGCGCCACCAGCCGCCGTCCGCGCCCGCCGGCGATCCGCTCGGCCATCGCGTCGAGCGCGGTCGCCATGCTGCCGCCGTGACGGTAGAAGAAGAAGGAGAGCAGGATCGCGATCAGCAGCTCCGCCACCCCCCCGAGGATGGAGAGCACGAAGCCGAGCGCCACCTGCGCCGCGCCCCCCGCGTAGGGCCGCAGCATCGCCAGCAGGCTCCCCACCCCGAGGTCCACGGCGTCGAACCGCTCCTGCAGGAAGGGGCCGATGCCGGGCAGGCGGTACACCGCCTCCATGATCGCGGGCAGCCCGTCCGTCAGGAAGCCCTGGATGCCGTTCCGGAGGCCGTCGATCTCCTCCCGGCTGGTCGGCGCGGCGATGACCAGCGGCAGGCCGATCACCACCATCATCGCCGTCACCATCAGCCCCGCCGCCCAGCCCGGCCCGAGTCCCGCCCGGTCCGTCAGCGCGCGGTAGGCCGGCCAGGTGGTGAAGGCGAGGATCGCGGCCCAGAGCAGGGCGGAGATGAAGGGGCGCAGCACGAGAAGGCAGGCGGCGAGCAGCGCCGCCAGCGCCACCACGCCGAGAAGGCGTATCAGGAACTGCTTGTCGTCCGCCATGATGCTCCCCGGGGGCCCTCGCCGCCCCTTATTGCCCGCCCCGCGCCTTCACGCCAACGCCGCGCGGGCGGGGGCGATTTGGGAGGGTCGGCGAATCGCGTTAGCCTGGGCCTGCAGGCCGCTCCGCACCGTGGGCGGAAACTGGCAGGGGGGGGCCGTCCGCGTGCCGCGATTCGCCGCCAACCTGTCGCTGATGTTCGGGGAGGTGCCCTTCCTCGACCGCTTCGCCCTCGCCCGCGCGGCGGGGTTCGAGGCGGTGGAGTTCCTCTTCCCCTACGACCATCCCGCCGCCGCCGTCCGCGCCCGGCTCGACGATGCCGGCCTCGTCCCCGTCCTCTTCAACGCCCCGCCCGGCGACGCCGCGCGCGGGGAGAAGGGCCTCGCCGCCCTCCCGGGCCGACGCGCCGAGTTCCGGGACGCGATCGAGCGCGCGCTCGACTACGCGGGCGCCCTCGGCTGCCCCCGCCTCCACGTCATGTCCGGCATCGCCCCGGAGGGCGTGCCGCGCGCCGAGCTTCTCGCCACCCTCACCGCCAACCTCGCCTGGGCCGCCGAGCGCTGCGCCCCGCGCGGCGTCCTGCCGGTGATCGAGCCGATCAACCGCCGCGACACCCCCGGCTACGTGCTGGAGACGACCGGCGACGGCGCCGCGATCGTGCGCGCGGTCGGCCCCGACCGCCTCGGCCTGCAGTTCGACCTCTACCACGCCCAGATCACCGAGGGCGACGTGACGCGGCGCTTCGAGTCGCTCCTGCCCCTGATCGCTCACGCCCAGTTCGCCGACACCCCGGGACGACACGAGCCGGGCACGGGCGAGGTGAACTGGCCCTTCGTCTTCGACCGCATCGACGCGGCCGGCTATGCCGGCTGGATCGGCTGCGAGTACCGCCCGCGCGGGGCCACCGCCGACGGCCTCGGCTGGTTCGCGCGCTACCGCCGCCCCTGACACCCGGAGAGGGACCCCCTTCATGAAGATCGGCTTCATCGGACTCGGCATCATGGGCCGCCCCATGGCCCTCAACCTGGCCAAGGCCGGCCACGCGCTCCTCGTGCCCGAGCGCGCGAGCCTGACCGAGGAGGTCCGCGCCGCCGCGACCGTCCTCGCCTCCCCGGCCGAGGTCGCGGGCGGCGCCGAGGTCGTCATCCTGATGGTGCCCGACACCCCCGACGTGGAGGCGGTGCTGTTCGGGGAGGGCGCGGTGGCCGCGGCGCTGCGCCCCGGCACGCTGGTGATCGACATGTCCTCCATCAGCCCGACCGCGACGAAGGACTTCGCCGCCCGCGTGAACGAGCGCGGCTGCGACTACCTCGACGCCCCCGTCTCCGGCGGCGAGGTCGGCGCCCGCAACGCCGCGCTGACGATCATGGTCGGCGGCCCGCAGGCGGCCTTCGACAAGGCGCTGCCGCTGTTCCAGGCGATGGGCAGGAACATCACCCTGGTGGGGGAGGCGAACGGCGCCGGCCAGACCACCAAGGTCGCCAACCAGATCATCGTGGCGCTCAACATCGCGGCCGTGTCGGAGGCCCTCGTCTTCGCCAGCAAGGCCGGCGCGGACCCCGCGAAGGTGCGGGAGGCGCTGATGGGCGGCTTCGCCTCCTCCCGCATCCTCGAGGTGCACGCGGAGCGCATGATCAAGCGCACCTTCGATCCCGGCTTCCGGATCGCGCTGCACCAGAAGGACCTGAACCTGGCCCTCCAGTCGGCGCGCGAGATCGGAGTCGCCCTGCCCCACACCGCCTCGGCGCAGCAGCTCTTCTCCGCGGTGGCGGCGGATGGCGGCGCGCAGCAGGATCATTCCGCCATGGTCAGGGCCTACGAAAACCTCGCCCGCCACGCAGTCGCGTGAAAAAATCGCGCGGAAGTGGCACGAGGGGCGTTGCGGTTCACCCGGAGATCACGCATTTTTCAACCCTAGTCCAGCGTCGTGAGATGAGATCGATCTGATCGGAACGATGGCGATACCGAGGAGGGCGTGATGCGCTTCGCCGACATAGGCCAACAGCTCCGGGCATACCGACTGGAGTCCGGCCTGCGGGCGGAGGAGATCGCGGCACGGCTCGGTGTCTCGCGCGCCGCGCTGTACCGGTACGAGAAGGGCGAGGTGATCAAGCTGGACACGATCCGGCGCCTCGCGGAACTGCTCAAGATCTCGCCCCTCTCGCTGCTCGGCATCGGCGTGGACTACTTCTCGCGCCCCCTCGCCCTGCAGGAGCGGCTGCGGCAGGTGGAGGAGGACGCCGAGCAGATCCTCCAGCTCGGCGGCGCCTTCTGCGCCCTCGTCACCACCGATGGCTACGACACCACCCTCACCGACGCGCTCGGGGAGGCCGCCGACTCGATGCCCGAGCGGATGACCTTCCACGCCGCGGCGGAGCAGACCCTCGGCCTCCTCGCCGCGCGCAAGCGCCTCTACCAGGTCCGCCGCCCCTCCATCATCGCCATGCTGACCGAGAGCGCGCTGCGCGGCTTCCTGTCGGACGGGATCGGTCCCGGCCTGAAGCTGACCGAGCGGACGCGCACCCGCTGCCGGGCCGCGGCGCGGGCGGAGGTCGAGCACATCGCCGCCCTGATGGAGAGCGTGCCGATGGGCCTCCAGATCGGCCTCCTCACCGATTCGGAGCCGACCGGCTCCTTCGTGGTGCTCCGCGCGCGCGACCGCGCCCATCTCTGCGCCACGCCCTTCCCGCCGGACGCGCCGCCGGTCGGCGCCATCGGCGTCGGCAGCGTGACGGCGGCCGACGAGGCGGTGGCCATCCACCAGCGCGTGGCCGAGGCCGCCTGGCGCGAGGCGCGCAAGGGCGCCGAGGCGGCCGCCCGCGTGCGGCTCCTCCTCGCGGAAGTGCGCGTCCACTGAGCCGCCCCGCCGCCTGCCGGGTCATCCCCCGGTCGGCAGGGGGTCGGTCGGCAGGGGGTCGGTCGGCGCGAGGTCGATCCAGGCCTCCAGGATCTCCGGGTCCTCGGTCCGGCGGGTGGCGAAGCCGATCGACCGCGTGAAGCGCAGCATCGCCAGGTTCTCCGCCAGCACCTGCCCGGCGACCCGCCGCAGCCCGCGCGAACGCCCCCAGTCCAGGATCCGCGCCATCAGATGCCGCGCGAGGCCGCCGCGCTTCCAGGCGGCGTCCACCAGGATCGCGAACTCCCCCCCGCCCTCCCCGTCCATGACAAGCCGCGCGACGCCGCCGATGACCTCGCCGTCGGCCGCCGCGAAGGCCATCTCGCGGCTGTAGTCGATGTTCGTCAGCCGGGCGATCTGCGCCGGCGGCAGCTCCTTCAGGCGCTGGAAGAAGCGGTAGCGGAGATCCTCCGCCGGCACGCGCCGCACGAGGGCGGCGAGGGCCTCCGCGTCCTCCGGCCGGATCGGCCGCACGAGGACGCGGCGCCCGTCCCGCAGCGGGAACGGCGCCGAGAGCTCCGCCGGATAGGGCGGGATGGCGAGGAAGCCCGCCTCCCCCTCGGGCCGCAGCACGAGGTTGGCGTCCAGCGCCACCGCCCCCTCCGGCCCCGCCCGCAGCGGGTTCACCGCGACGAGGGCGATCGCCGGGAAGTCCACCGCGAGCTGCGACAGCGCCACCAGCACCTCCGCCAGCCCCTCCCGCGGCACGGCGGGATGGTCGCGGAAGCCGTCCAGCAGGCCGGAGACCCGCGTGCGCCGGATCATGGCGAGCGCCAGCGCCCGGTTCAGCGGCGGCAGGTCGTGCGTCTCGTCCGCCTCCGTGTCGGCCGCCGTGCCGCCGCGGCCGAAGCCGATCCAGGGGCCGACCATCGGATCGTCCCCCAGCCGCAGACGCAGCTCCCGCCCCGGCGCCGCCACGCGCTGCACCATCCACCCGCACCCCCGGGCGCCGGGCGGCAGGCGGTCCGCCATCGCCGCGGCGGCGGTTCGCAGCGCGCCGGCGTCCCCGATCCCGATCGCGACCCCGCCGAACTCCGTCTTGGCCGGCAGGTCGGGGCTCAGCACCTTCAGCACCACCGGCCAGCCCAGGCGCCCGGCCGCCTCGACGGCCTCCTCCACCGTCGCCGCCGCGCGGTGCGGCACCACGGGGATGCCGTAGGCCTCCAGCACCCCCAGCGCCTCCGCCTCGTCCAGCCGCAGCCGCCCCGCCGCCCGCACCGCGTCGAACAAGGCGGCGACCCGCGCCCGGTCGGGCCGCACCTCCAGCACCTCGGCCGGCGGGAGCTCCGCCGCGGCGGTGCGGTTGCGGCGGTCCTGGGCGAGGTGGAGCGCCCCCTGCACCGCCGCCTCCGGCGTGGCGAACACCGCGACGCCCCGCTCGGCCAGCGCCCGCCGCTGCGCGCCCGCGGTGAACTGCCCCAGCCAGGCCACCAGCACCGGCGCCGCCCGCCCGCCCCGGCCGGAGGTCGCGGCCGCCGCCGCGAGGGCCTCGGCGGCCACCGCTGCATCCTCCCCCGGGGCGGGCGCGTGCAGGGCGACCACCGAATCCACCTCCGTCAGGGCGGAGAGGAGGGCGGCGGCCTCCGCCAGCCGGTGCTCCCCCCCGCCCGGCAGGGCGAGGGGATTGCTCCCCGTCCGGTCGTCCGGCAGGGCGAGGTCGAGCACCGCCCGCGCCTCCGGCGGGACCGCCGCAAGCCGCCCGCCGCCGCGCCGCACCGCGTCCGCCGCCATCTCCCCCGGCCCGAGCGCGTTGGCCACCACCGCCACCCGGTCCCCCCGCGCCCCGTCCGGCCCGGGACGCGGCGAGGCCTTCACCCGCGCCAGCGTCTCGGCCGCCGAGAGCAGGCCCTCCAGCCCCTCCACCCGCAGCACGCCGGCGCGGCGCAGCATGGCGCCGAGCACGGCGTCGGCCACCCCCCTCCCGCCCTGCCCCGGCCGCTGCGCCACCACCGGCCGCGTCCGCGCCGCCGCGCGCGCCGCCGAGACGAAGCTCCGCCGGTCCTTGATGCGGCGCAGGTCGAGCAGGATGGCGCCCGTCGCGGCGTCCCGCGCCAGCCAGTCGAGCGCGCCGCTGAAGCCGTAATCGGCGTTCGTGCCGATCCCGGCGACGAGCGTGAAGCCGACCGCCTCCCCCTCCGCCCAGTCGATCACCGCGCGGGCCAGCGCCGCCGACTGGCACAGCAGCGCGAGCCGCCCCGGCCGCGGCGCGAGGTGGGAGAGGGAGGCGTTCAGCCCCGCCGCGGGCAGGCAGAGCCCGAAGGACCGCTCCCCGAGCGCCCGCACGCCGGTCCGCGCGCAGTGCTCCGCGAGGTCGGGCGCCGGACCCGGCACCACCGCCGCGAAGCACCCCCGCGCGGCCAGCGCCGTCATCGCCGCCCCGATCGCCTCCGGCGCCAGGGACAGCACCCCGAGGTCCGGCGCCTCGGCCAGCGCGTCGAGATCCGGCGCGTGCTCCAGCCCCGGCCAAGCCGCCCCCACCGCGTGCAACGCCCCGCGGAACCCCCCGCCCGCGAGGTTGCGCGCCAGGACCGCCGAGGCAGGGATCGCGGGGTCGCCCAGCAGCACCACCCGCCGCGGGGCGAAGAGGGCGGTGTCCCGGAAGCCCTTGGCCAGCGGCCCGCCCGACAGGGAGACGGGAAGCGCCACCGCCGCCGCGCCCTACCCGCCCGACAGCGCCCGCCGCGCCGCCTCGGCCAGGAAGCCGCTGGCAACCGGCAGGACACGGTCGTCGAAGTCGTAGCCGGGGTGGTGCAGCTCCCGCCCGCCCTCCGCCGGCCCGTTGCCGATCCAGACGAAGGCCCCCGGGACCTCGGCCAGGAACTCGGAGAAATCCTCCCCGGTCATCGCCGCCGGCACGTCCCGGCGGACCGGGGCGACCGCCGCGGCGGCCTCCGCGGCCAGGTCGCGCTCGGCCGGGTGGTTGGCGGTGACGGCGACGCCGCCGAGCACCTCGGCGCGCGCCCGCACCCCGAAGGTCTCCGACACGCCGCGGGCGATGCGATCCAGCGCGGCCGCGATCATCTCCCCCGTCCCGTCGCGCAGGAACCGCATCGATCCGCGGATCGAGACCTCGGAGGCGATCTGGTTCCAGGCCTCCCCGCCCTCGATCCGGGTGAGGCTCACCACCGCGGAGTCGAGCGGATCGAGGTTGCGCGACACGATCGACTGGACGGCGACGATCGCGTGCCCGGCCGCGAGGATCGGGTCGTGCGTCAGGTGGGGCAGGGCGGCGTGCCCGGCGTGGCCCTCGATCACGATCTGGAAGCGCCGTCCCGCCGCCATCACCGCCCCGTCGTGGACCGCCACCGTCCCGACCGGCAGGCCCGGCCAGTTGTGCCATCCGAAGATGCGATCCATCGGGAAGCGCCGGAACAGCCCGTCGGCCACCATCGCCTGCGCCCCGCCCCCGCCCTCCTCGGCCGGCTGGAAGACGAGGCGGACCGTTCCCGACCATCCCTCGTCCCGCAGCAGCAGCGCGGCGGCGCCGAGCAGGGCGGCGGTGTGGCCGTCATGCCCGCAGGCATGCATCACGCCCGGCCGGGTGCTGCGGTACGGCAGCTCGGCGCTCGCCTCCTGGATCGGCAGCGCGTCCATGTCGGCCCGCAGCCCGACGCTGCGGTTGCCGCCGCCGCGCCGGATGGTCGCCACCACCCCGTGGCCGCCGATCCCGGTCTCGATCTCCTCGACGCCGAGTTCACGCAAAGTTTGGGCGACGAAGGCGGCCGTAGGCCCCTCTTGGAGGGTGACGTCGGGGTTCGCGTGCAGGTATCGCCGCCAGCGCGTGAGGGTGTCGGCCAGGTTCTGATCCATGGATCGAGGAGTTAGTGCTTCCTTTGCCTTCCCTCCACCCCGGACGGCTGCTGACCTTTCTCCTGGTGCCCGGCCTTCTGGTCACCGGCCTTCCCCCGGCCGCGACCCTGGCGCAGCCGACCGCCCCTGAGGACCCGCGCCCGGCGGCCGAGCCCCTGCCGGACGACGCGGACGGCCCGAGCCGGAGCTACGCCGTGACCTTCGCGCCGACGGGGAACGGCGCGCTCGACTCCGCCATCTCCGGCGTCTCGGTCCTCCGCCGCCTGCGCGAGAGCGTGCCGACCAGCGCGGAAGGCCTCGTCGCCCGCGCGCTGCAGGACCTCGGCAGCCTCCGCACCGCCCTCCGGTCCGAGGGCTACTACGCGGGCACGCCCCGGATCACCCTCGCCGGGGAGCCGCCCGACGCGGCGGGCCTCGCCCTCCGCCTCGCCGCGCGCGGGGAGGAGCCGGTGCCGGTCGAGATCGGCGCCGAGCCCGGCCCGCTCTACCGCATCTCCACCGCCACCCTCCGCCCGGCCGAGCCCGGGGCCGACCTGCGCGAGGCCGGCGAGATCCCCGGCCTCGCCCCCGGCGACCCGGCGCGGGCGGAGGCGGTGAACACCGCCCAGGAGACCCTTGTCACCCGCCTGCGCGAGACTGGGCATCCCTTCGCCGGCGTGCCGCGGCGGGAGGTCACGGTCGACCACGACAGCCGCACGATGGAGGTCGTCTACCTCGTCCAGCCCGGCCCCGTCGCCCGCTTCGGCCGCCCGACGGTGGAGGGGTCGGAGAACGTCGACCCCGCCCTGCTCGACCTCGCCGCCAGCCCGCTGGAGGGCGAGACCTACGACCCGCGGGAGCTCGACCGCGTGCGGCGCGACGTGCTCGCGCTCGGCGTCTTCGGCACGGTCCGCGCCCGCACCGGGGAGCGGCTGGACCCCGACGGCCGCCTTCCCGTCACCTTCCTCGTCGCCGAACGCCCCTTCCGCGCGGTCGGCGCCACCGCGGGCTACGAGACGCGCTACGGCCCGACGCTCCGCGCCTACTGGGAACACCGCAACCTCTTCGGCGGCGCCGAGCGGCTGCGGGTGGAGGGCGAGGTCTCGCGCACCACCCAGCGCGGCATCAGCGGCACGAACTACCGGCTCTCGGCCAACCTGCGGCAGCCCTACTTCGCCGGGCTGAACGCGACGGCGGTGTCGGAGGTGGCGATCCTGCGCGAGCGCCTCCTCGCCTACGACCGCGACGCGATCACCGCGAGCTTCACCCTGGAGCGCCGGATCAGCACCCGCCTCACCCTCTCCGCCGGCCTCGCCGCCGACGTGGGCGAGACGTCGGAGATCGACGCCGACCTTCGCTACGCCCTTCTCTCCGTGCCGCTCGGGGCGCGCTACGACGGCTCGAACAGCCTTCTCAACCCGACCTCGGGCTACCGCGCCAACCTCGTCGTCTCCCCCACCCAGTCCTTCGGCGACACGAGCTCGACCTTCGTCCGCGTGCGCGGCACCGGCAGCGCCTACTTCGACCTCACGGGGGACCAGGGCAGCGTCCTCGCCCTCCGCGCCTCCTTCGGCACCCTTTCCGGAGCCTCCGCCGGGCAGGTGCCGCCGCATATCCGCTTCTACGCCGGCGGCGGCGGCTCGGTGCGCGGCTACGACTTCCAGACCATCGGCCCGCGCCGCCGCGACGGCACGCCGCGCGGCGGGCTCTCCCTGGTGGAGGGAAGCGTCGAGCTGCGCCAGCGGATCACCGGCCCCTGGGGCATGGCCCTGTTCGTCGACGCCGGCAGCGTGGGCGCGAGCGCGGCGAGCGAGTTCGACGACCTTCGCATCGGCGCCGGCGTCGGCGTGCGCTACGCCACCGCCATCGGCCCGATCCGGGCGGACGTCGCCCTGCCGCTCTCCAAGGTCCAGGGCAGCTCCGGCTACGGCATCTACGTCGGCATCGGCCAGGCCTTCTGATGGGGGCCCGCTGATGCGCCGCTCCGGCCGTATCCTCCTCTCCGTCCTCGGCGTGCTGCTCCTCCTGCCGGTGCTGCTGCTGGGGCTCGGCCTGGCGGCGCTGAACGTGGGGCCCGGTCAGGACCTCCTCGCGCGGCTCGCCATGGGCTTCGTGCCGGGCCTGACGATCGAGGGGCTGCGCGGCGGCCTGCCCGCCGCCCCGCGGATCGCCCGCGTGACCCTCGCCGACCGGGAGGGGCCCTACCTCGTGCTGGAGGAGGTGGCGCTCGACCTCGACCTGCTGCGCCTGACCTCGCGCGAGCTGCGCGTGCGGAACGTCAGCGCGGCGCGGGTGGCGTTCAGCCGCCCGCCCGTGCCGGACCCCGACGCCCCGCCCCCGCCGGCCGCCGAGCCCGGCCCGCTGATCCCGCAGCTCCCGCAACTGCCGATCGAGGTGACGCTGGAGCGCCTGTCCCTCCCCCGCATCGAGCTCGGCGAGGCGGTCGCCGGCTTCCCGGCCGCCCTGTCGCTGGAGGCCGGCGGCCGCCTCGGCGCGGAGGGCGCCTTCCTCGGCGCCCGGGGCCGGCGGCTGGACGCACCGGGCTCGCTCGACCTCGACCTCGCGCTCGCGCCCGGGGAACGGGTGAAGATCGACCTGTCCTACGACGAGGCGCCCGGCGGCCTCGTCGCGGCCCTGCTCGGCAGGCCGGAACAGGCGACGCGGGCGCGG
>Ga0325401_1001308_pt1 | contig 20840 bp, 20 predicted proteins | sample PopdelMetagenome_FD_205666 | JGI IMG/M metagenome (GOLD analysis project Ga0325401, IMG submission 205666) | Populus deltoides microbial communities from Bellville, Georgia, United States - Xylem-PdKOR-R2 | ecosystem: Host-associated > Plants > Phyllosphere > Stem > Wood/Secondary xylem | place... | reverse complement strand
TTCATCTGATATTCCTTTTAGTTTTATATTTTCCGAGTGAGTGGAATAATCTTTAATATGCATATAATATAAATAAATATGTATGTTGATTATACGATGAGTACAACTAGTTAATTTCTTGAATATTTATATAGTTTGCTTTATTTTTCAAGTACTCATTTATTCTTGAATTTGCACTCGCAATCTGTCGAACTAAATTCTATTTTATATGATATACGTTTCTTTGATGGTTCTGTGAACATCTATTATGCCTTGATATAAGACTTGTCAGTAACTCCATGCTAACGGAGAGTAGTTAGTCTATGTGCATATAGTATTCTGTATACCTAGCTGGTGAGAGAGGCATCAGCCTATGGCGACTGATCATCCTATAGTGGTCACCTTCGGATGTCATCTGGTCACTTTTGAGTGTCATCTGGTCACCTTTAGGTGTCATCTGATCTCTGACATGTATTCCACTACTTTATGATAATATGTTTAGTATGTATATGTATATCAAGATAAATCATCTTGCACACTATTAATATCTAAAATGTATATTAAATGTTATTCCCTCACTGAGTTGGTTGAACTCACCCCTCATTCTTAATATTATTTCAGGTTTTTAGTTTCTAATAGCAGTTGGACTTTGTTGAGTCTTCTTGCTTCTTCAGTTTGGTTGGTATGTCTTACTTGTTTTGCTAGGCTTTACTTTTAGTTTTGATTCGATGTCTTAAATGCTCCACTATTACCTTGTTTTAATTAAGTTTGGATTTTGACAATGTAATAAGTATTATAGATTATTGTTTTTGTTTTTAATAATTGATGAGGAGTTTGAAACTATCTTTTAGCTTCATCAGTTTTGAATAATATAATATTTCTGAAGATTATGAAATGCTACGTATTTTTGAATAAATTGTTTTTTATATATGTTTGTTCTGAGGCTTAGCGTAAGTGAGGTGTCCTTTCGACACCGCTCCTGCATTGCCGGTCATGGACCCGGGATTCGGGTCGTGACAAGATATATGCAGATGTATGTGGTCCTATTCAACAATGCTTATTTGGTAAAAATTGATATTTTCAACTTTTTATTGATGATCATAGTAGAAGAATATAGGTATATTTCTTAAAACAAAAGTCTAATGTATTTAACTATTTTAAGAAGACATTAGTTGGAAAAAAAAAGTGGTTATTCTATAAAATTACTGAGGACAGATAAGGGGTGAATTTTGTTCTAATAAGTTTAATTAGTTTTGTGAAGATCATGACATCAAAAAAACTTTCTTAGCGATGCTTAGATCTTCACAACATAATGGCATGATGGAAAGAAAAATAGAAGCATGATAACATCCTTAACATAACAAAAAACATACTCAAAACCAAAACGATGCCAAAGAAGTATTAAGATGAAGCTATAGATTATGATGTTTTCTTGTCAAATAGGTGTCTTATGAAAGCCTTAAATGGCATGACTTCACAAGAGACATGGAATGGAAGAAATCCAAATGCTACTCACTTGAAGGTGTTTGAGAGCATTGGTTATATGCATGTAAATGATCAAGCAAGAACCAAACTAGATGACAAGAGCAAAAGGATGATTTTTATGGATAATTATCAAAAGTCCAAATAATACAAGCTTTACAACCCCAATAAAGAAAAGATAGTTATTAGTAGGGGTGTTGAATTTGATAAAGAATGAGCATGGGATTGGAAGGTAGAAGATGGTGAGAAGTATGATTTTTTATTAGTTTTTGATGAAGATCATTAAGAACTAGTTACACCTCCACAATCACCAATGAACTCAACTTCACCTTTATCTTCTTCTTCTAGTTGAAGTTTAAATAGTAGCACCCATCACCTAGTCCACCAAGAAAGATGAGTAGCTTTGATAACTTATATGAGGTAACCAATCCAATAGATGATAATCTAACTCTATATTGTCATCTTACCACATGTGAATCTATAATATTTGAAAAGGCAATAAAGGATGACAAGTAAAGAATTGCTATGAATGAGAAGATTTCATTAATTGAGGAAAATGACACATGAAAGTTGGTTATAAGCCAAATAAAAAGAAGTCAATAGGTCCCAAGAGGATCTATAAAAAAAAAAGAATGCTAAATAAATGGAGAGGTATAAGGTGAGATCGGTAACAAAAATCTATAATCAAAAGCAAGGGATTGACTATGATGAAGTTTTTGTCTCAGTTGCTAGATTAGAGGCCATTTGATTAATAATCGCCATAGCTGCCTAACATAAATGGAAGATCTACCAAATGGATGTCAAGTTAGCCTTTCTAAATTGCTTTCTTGAAGATGAGGTCTACATTGAGCAACCCATAGGTTATGAAGTGAAGGGACATGAAGACAATATATTAAAGTTGAGCAAAGTCTTGTATAGATTGAAGCAACCCATGGGTTAGAGCTTGGTATAGTCGAATTGATAGTTATTTCTTGAAGAATGGGTTTGTAAAATGCCCCCATGAATATGCTATCTATATGAAGATAAAAGAGAGTGGTGATACTCTTATGAGCAAAGCCTTGTATTTGACTTGATCTTTACAGGCAATAATCCAAAGATGTTTGGAGACTTCAAACAATCAATGTTCAACGAATTTGAGATGACAGATATTGGTGTTGACCTTTTACCTAGGGATTAAAATCAAACAAGGAGAGGATGGAATCTTTATGAGTCAAAAGAAGTTTGTAAAAAATATTCTCAAGAAGTTCAAGATGGAGGATTATGTAAAAATGAATACTCTAATTGAGTGTAGAGTAAATATGTCAAATAATGATGAAGGAGAGAAGATAAACCCTACAATATTCAAGAGCCTAGTTGAGAGTTTGAGATATTTGACATGCATTTGTTCGGATATTCTTTTTGGACAAGGACTTATGAGCATATTCATAGAGATACCAACTATGACACATCTCAAAGCTTTAAAGTGAATTCTTTAATATATCAAAGGTACCATAGATTTTGGTTTATTCTATGGTTACTCTAACAAATTTAATCTTGTAAATTATAGTGATAATGATTTGGATGGAGATTCGGATGATAAAAAAAAAAACATTACAAGTTTTGTCTTTTATATTAGAGACACAACATTCACATTGAGTTCAAAAAAAAAATCTATAGTCATATTATCAACTTGTGAAGCTGAATAAATAGTTGTTAAAACATGTGTTTTTCATCCTATATGGCTAAAAATATTATTGAAAAAATTATGAATGTCACAAGAGAAGCCTATAGAAATTTATATGAACAACTCATCAGTCATTGTTTTAGCAAAGAATCTTATGTTTCATGATAGAAGTACGCACATCGACATAAGATTTCATTACCTATGAGATTGCATTACAAATAAGAAAGTTAAAGTCAAGTATGTGAAGACCCAAGACCAAGTCACGGACATTTTTACTAAACCACTCAAACATGATGTTTTTGTCAAAATGAGAGATATGTTAAGAGATATGAGAAATCAAGTTTAAGAGGGGATGTTAAACATAAACATGATTTCTAGTTTTTCTAAAAAATAGAGGAATTGGTCTACCGGTTAAGAAATGATCGACCAGTTGAATTAAATGATTCGATCTACTGGTTGAGAACCGGTCAACCGATTAAGTCGGCATAATTAATTTTCCTATTCATAATAGGATTTCCTTTGCTTCTTATAATTCCTTAATTGTCTAGGACTTTAGATCTATAAATACGCTTGTAATCAGAAGCATAAAGTATAAGTGTAATAGAAAGAAAATGTGTATAGAAGAGAAAAAACTTAATGAAATATTCCTTCCTCTTAAATTTTCTTCTTGTTTTTTTGTTTTGTTATTTTGCATTGTTGTCCATAAGCTTCTAGTACACTAATTTTCTTCAAATAATTTAGATAAAAAGACATTTTAGAGTGGTAAATAAGAGGTTATTGGAGAAGTTGAGTGTTGCTACAGTCCCAGCTGATGCCTTGGAAACTACTCGTCACTTGTTGAAGATTGTAGTTAAAGATACAACTTTTGCTGCTTATGGCCTCACCAAGGATGCCTTGATCACATCAAGACTCGTATTATTAATATTATGCCTTATTTACTCTTTTTTACCATCACTACAAAAGTAAGTGCATTAATCATGATCATTAATCTTTCTAATACAAGTCTCTCGAATTCTTGTTTTATTACTATATTAACTTCTTCGGCAGTTGAATCATAATCTTAATGAATGCCTACACATATGTGTGTGTGTGTGTGTTTTTAGAAGATGGTTTAATGTTTATGTACATGTATGTAGATGGTGGATGAGGCAGCAAAAGAGGCTAAGGAAAAGGGAGAATCCAATCATGAACAACATGAAAAAGATAAAGGCATTCAACAAAAGGAACCTTATGTATCATTAACTTCTTCCTCATTTGCTTCACTAAAGTCATTATCAAGGCTCAAGTTAATTATTAATTAACAAGCCCCTGATCCATTTTTATCCATGTAATTGATGAGTCAATATTTTTTGTTATAGATTTTTATAAATATAAAAAATCTTAAAAAACAAAAATGGATTTGGCAAATATATTACTCAAAGAACTTGGACTTGGTAGTCAGTCAAGCTTGAGTACTTAGATTTCTTCTCTTTAAGATTGGGCTAGACCTATTTGATTTTTTTTAAAATTCTATTTATAAAAATCTTAACCAAATATTTTGACTAATCAAAAGGAATTATTCACATTGCTTTCTATATAAAATGGAAGATTATAGTCAATCTTCTCCACACAATAATCAACATTAGTTAAAAGATTATTCGTCATATTTTAGGTTTCTTGTCATTTTATCTACTAGATTGTAGGTGGCAGCAATACACTCTTCATATTGTCCATTGGCTATCTAGATAATGGTTGTTGTTGTTGTTTGTTTGTTTGTTTGTTTGGTTTCATCATCAAAATTATTGCAACCTAATTTTTGACCATTTTGTTTTTGAAATTTTTCAAAAAAAACAACAAATAGAAGAAAAAAATAACAAAAACCTAAAAAAACATGTTCCATGATATTACATCATTTTCAATGTCTTTTTCAAAGAATTTAAAATAAAAAAAATAAAATCTACTTTCAATATGTTTAGTTGTTAACATGCTTTTTGAGTTAACGTTGATGTTGTCCATTTAAAAAAAATACAAAAGAATAAGAAAAATAAAAATATAATAAATGAGCAAATGGACTAAAAGTGAAAAGGAAGAAAATGAGAGACCAAAGAAAATTTAGATTGCTTGGGGACCAAATAATTGAGGGGAAAAGACAAAAAAAATATCAATACATAGATGGTTATACACACACAAAAAAGGGGGAATATTTAGGAGAGAGGATAAAAAACTAACAAAAAAATACCAAAAAAGAACTTTATCCAGCTCACACACTCTTCAAATCCCCACATACACCAAAAAACCCCAGGTCCTATTATACCTCAACCTAGCCTGCAGTTACACAAGTAAAAAAACTACACTTCCATAGACCCGTTTCCTTACTCTTTCAAACCAAAACCAGCGACGATCTAACCTTAAAGCCATTACCAGCAACTTCAATTTGTGACCCTCATTTTTTTCTCCCCATGGTGCCAGCAAAGGAGTAGCATCAGAAAAAAGCTCAACAACACCAGGCACATAAAATTAGTGTCTCCTCCACCATTTTCTTCAACAACCCACGACCGCCAACCTCTATTGTGAGCTACTAATAGCCATTTATCCTCTTTACCACAACTCACAACCATCATGAATAGCCCCCTATTGTGCAAACCTTTAACTCATGGTGTTCTCCTTTCATTTATCCATTTGAAGCCACCACAAATCGACCCACCATCACCGTCAACCACATTCCTCCACCAGCAGGCATCAACTCCTCGACATCACAGCAACCTCTGCCAACAACAAATCCAACAATGCTAGCTCCAGCAGCATCGCCGCTATGAATATCACTGCTAATGGTTTCTTCTCTCTTTCCAACCATGAACCGATGACCTATCAACAACCACAGAACTGACCCTCTCCACACACGATGCTCCACCTGAGATGGCAGCGGCAATGATCATTTGAAGAAAAAATAATGAGAGATAAGCAAATCTAAAAAAGAGAAAAGAAGGAAAAAAGAATTGAAGTTTGTTGTGTTTGTTTCTTGCTTTTACAGGTTCCCTTTCGTTACACCATCAGCATAGGAGTGAAGAGGAGAGGAAGAGCTTCTTGATCCATGCCATCACGTGCTTCCCAAGACACCGAAGCATCACCTGCATACACTGCCAATGGCGCTGGCGCATGAGACCTGCACATTGCCATTGTTTTGACTGTCCCATAATCCTCTAGTGTACTTCCTATGTTTTCAACAATATCTCTATTTTTTTTCCAACCCTTGGGAGGATCATTTTGCTAATTTTTTAATTTTTAGCGTGTTTTTAAATTATTGTTATAATTTGAATTCTTGATGGTTTGTAAACATGTGTAATTTTTTTTTATGTGTAAGTAATTAGTGAAAAAAGGGTGTGTGTGTGTGTGTTTGCATTTTTTTTGTGTTAAATAATTGTTAAAAAAAGAAAAAAATTAAAAATTAATTAATCCAATGTTTTAATTGCATATGACCAAAAAAAATAATTTTTGCTTATTACATGCAGCTTAATCGCTACAAAAATGGCATTTTATTTATAAAAAAAGAGGGAAAAAATGTTTTTAGCATTGTTTTAGAAAAATTTTATATTTCTTTGCATTTTTGGTGGAATTTATAACAAATTCATAAAATTTCTTAAGGATTTTGCCAATATTTCAATAACCCTAAAAAATTTAATTACTGAAAATTAATTATCAACATCCTAGTATAAATATTAGACCTACAAGTAAGCTAGTATTTAAATATTAGAAATTAATTAGAAAATTTTTAAAATTATTTTAGGTATTCATCAATCTTAATTGGAAGTATTTTTTACCATAACATACAAGTTGTAGAAAACTCTTTGGCCTTCCAGGATAGATAAACTCTGTCAAAACACCTGCATGGATTCTTCTCATAAGAATTTATTTGGACATACAAGCTTATAATAAATTTGAAATGTCAGATTTATTCGTAAGAATAAATCCTTATTCTAAGCTATAGATGGACCATTGATTAGAAACTCATCAACACTTTTAAACCATATATAGACCACATAATACAGCCTACCTCAAGTAGGGTGCATTGAAAGTGTTAATACCTTCTCTAACCGCAACCAGTCTTTTACCTTAAAATTTCATACAAGACTAGTCTACTTAGATTTTCTAGTGACTATGAACTAAACAGTTAGATGACAATTTCTCTATCCTAATTTTTTATTACGCGCACCCGCAAGTGCGAAAAAAACCAAAAAGATTGACAAATTTTTAGAAATTTGAAGTCTTTAATAAGGACTCTGTGATAGAATCAATGTCTTCTACCTCTTATATACAGGGTGTGGTGAGGCAATGAGCAACTTGGTTGACCTGCATGCCATACTCTTCTTCCCTTAACTCAGCCGGATTGAAAATGAATAGGTGATTCCACTTCCAATTTTCATATTGATTTTTGCTAGTTCCTAAATTATTATGTCATTTGCAATATCTTCAAGAAAAACTGTTACTATGTCATTCAAACTCAAGAAATCTTCCTAAATAGTAAGGAAGATGATACATCTAGATTAACCTAAACATCTTTTGTTGAAATTGAGATCGAGAGCTTGAATGAACATAAATATGAAACATGAACATAAGCTTCTGGTTCTACCTCTGTATATTGAAAGAAAAAGAAGACTTGAGTGTATTTCAAATTGAAAGTAAGGAATTTACAAATTAAGGTCCATCATCTCCATCTCCGATCAAATTACAAATATCTGAGCACTCCACCAAACTGCACAACAGGGAAGACACATAAAATGCTGCTACTTGAAAGAATGCAAAATCAAAAGTTAATTTTAATCAATTCAATAAAACTCTACTAAATGTGTATTGTATTACTGTTTAGAGGTTAAACAAGAACAAATTAAAATATTCATTGTTATGTTCAGCATTTACCAGTAATTACGGCTTCGGAATCCTTGCTTGAAAACCACTATAGGCCTGCAAAAGATCGAAACTATTTTAACCTAAAATGTCAAGCAGTAGGTAAGTAAATGCTTTACAATAATCGAAAACTAAGTAGAACAAACCTTCTAACATTGAGTGGGCCTTCTCCAGGGGAGCCTTCACCGCCCCGGATACAAGTGGTGACACACTTGATAGTGCATGACTCTGCTTTCCTTGACTTGGGCCGTTGGATCCTAGCCTTCTTGCAATCCTTAGGAGATACTGATGCACACTCCCCACCTGACAGTGTTTGTGGTATGTTTGATAGAGTCTCTGTCTCTGCTTGTTGTTGTTGTTGTTGGGGTGCCTCAATACTTGCTCCTGCAGCTGCTGAGGCTAAAACTGCGCCAGCAGCAAACAAGCTCGTAATGGTCATGCTGAATCTGCTGCTGCCTCTGGTGAGATAGCCTGTGCTCTTGTTGATATTGGTACTCCTTTTGACAGCTCCGGCAAGAATATAGGATGATGTGCTTGTTGTATTAAAAACCACTGGACTTGGGGCATAAATTAGCATTATGCTAACTAGCTACCCTTCTGATCTTGATGCACATGCACATACACATACAGTCAATTTTGATGAGACCATCCACTTCTAAGCCAAGCCGTCTCAAATTTTCCTTATCTATAACTTACAATTACAATATAAGATAGTGTTGGCTATGTGGGGTGCTTTCTCAACACTAATCCTGTGTCCCCGTCGGATCCACCTGTCAAAATTTCTGTGGCCTGGAAATGGCACTGATCCTCCTGCCATTAATTCCACTTTGTCTGTTTTGTGTCTTGTTAGTTAAAAGTCATGTAAAGCAAGACTGACTTGAGTTAACCCCATTTCATAACATGGCTAGAGAAAATATAACATGTTCCTGTTCCATTTCACTAGGGTTTACCGGCCGGTTTAAGTTTTGTAATGCGCACAGAAACAAGCCAAGCTTGCCTGTCCAGTTAACTGACCCTTCCCCTCCCTGGTCAGCAAACTATTACTTGAACAAGTTTTTTTTCACAAAATCTGAGTAGTCGATGATTCTGTCAGAAATCGGGATATTTATTTTGTGCATTATCTACCCTACCCATCAAATGAACCATCAATGTTTTTGCATTGCTTTATCAATCAAGATCATCAGCTTGCACATCATTTAGCCCTGAAATATACATTTTACTATATCTGCCGGGTCTATACACGAATATACAGTAAGAAAACTGTTATGGCAGTCAGTCACGAATCATAGCAAAGGAAACAGAAATGGATATGTTTTTATTACAAGTAAAAAGATGTTGGACAAGAAAAAAAATCCTCAAGACTAGGAGCAAGTATGGAACTGGTACGGTATTTCCTAGGATGGAGCATATTCAATCAAGTGTTCTTCTCCAAGACAGACAGTGCTGGTGTCAAATAGTTGTTTGCTTTGTCAGGTAAATGTGCCACCTGCACAAGAAATACACATGTTATCGTTAAATTCTCTCCCAGGAAAAAAAGTACGTGTGTGTGTGTGTGATAGTTTTATTTTCTGGCATTAAAAGCTATTATGATTTATAGTTATATGTTCCTTACAAGTTCATAGAGCTCCCTCCCTTGTTCAGAGACGTATTCATAACAGACCTGCACAATCAGAATTCAGTATTCCATCTCACTTTAGCAAATATCAAACCTAAACTGAATGTTACCCACATCAAAGCTCTTGTTTCTTGCGGTCGAATCATGCAATGCCTTCACGCAGATATCAGCCACGTCAACACAGCTAATTCCCTGATCCAGGGAAACTTATTAGGGTCTTGAATTAGTGTGTGTTTGTCTATGTGCCCAACCGCGTTTCAAACTGCCATTGGCTGCAAAAAAACAACATTTTTTGTGCTTTTTGAGGCCAGCCGAAGATTGAAACGTGGTTGGCTACGTACACAAATGGGCCTTTAAGTTCAATAATGTACTCTTTTATGCAGAAGGGTAATTAATTCTCACTTGAGAAATCCTGTTTCCTTGATCAAATATGAGTGCACGTTGACCACCTGGCTCCTCCTGCGAAAAGTAACCTTTCATTATGTTTGTCAATGTTGAGGCTGGGCTAGGACGGTTCAAACATCTAATTTGCTAAAGATAAAGCAACTTGAATAACTATTCATTATAAATTTTACTTCGACAACTACCAGTAATTGTCCACTGAGATTTCTTTAGGAAAACTTTAGGCACGATGTCAAAGTACCACTAGGTATTTTGATATTGAGTTACGAGGTTGTAGGATATCAACATTAAGCTACCAAGAAAAAGTATATCAGCAATGCCGGTACTATTGATCTCAAAAGCAGCCAATCATCCACTGCTGTCTTTTTATTTTTCCTCCTCTTTCCCTCACGCAGTGGCAAATGAATGTTAGATTTACCTTTAGGGGACCAGGGCGAATGATTGTGTATCCAAGTCCTGATCTCCTCAGTGAGTCTTCCCCGGCCTGGAAATGTTTGATCACAAACGTGACTAGGCAAGAAAAGAAACGGAAAGAACAAGATCAGAAAATAGTGCTAACCCTCTTGGCCTTCAGAACTTGCTCCCTTCTTGTGGGTTCTACACCTAATCCTGTACATGAAACTAAGATGAAGTCTGTTTCTTGCCCAGTCTGCACAACGTTTATAATAGTATTAATAAATAGGGAAAAACTTCACTCCCCATGTATATCTCTTAGAACAGAAAAGATTATCTAAATGTTTTTCGAGCAGCAGACAGCAGCACTTACAGGCAATGCTTTTATGTATTCCAATATAAGCTTAAAGCTTCTCAGGTCTTGCTTCACTCCTGCAGGTCCTTCAACAGGTCTCTGCGCATTGAATAGAATCAGCATAGCTGGACAAAAAAAAAATGCAACTCCACAAGGTGCTCACTTGTAAACCACACCATAAAAAATCCTTTAGACAGCATCTTTTTTGAAAACCCAATTTTTCAATCCATGCAAGAAATAGAAAATCTAATAGCAATGTTCCAATTCTTGCAAAAAAAAAAAAACCAAAAGAACTAGAACATTCACTATAAAAAAATTATTTTAATGGTAAAACCAAATCATATTGATAACAATGCTCAGAGTCATACTAATAAACAATTCCGTGAAGGAAATATAACAAAGTCATAGGACTTGAAAAGCAAGCCATAACTAGCAAAGATGACATTGTTAACACATACTAGTCGTGCACGAAGTATGTAAGTGTATCTGTTGGCCTATGGCTTAAGCTTTTAGACTGAATTCTCAAGCAACTTCTTAACCAATTATGTAGCGAAAACCAAAATGTAAATTCTCGAACCTGTCAAGTATTTCAGCATGTTTCCAGAGGAATTTTAAAAATGAAGAATTCTCCTCAATGGAAAAGGGATTTCTGTGTAATAGTTACTCATAACAGTTATAGCTAGTTCATCATGATGTTCCACGAAATCTTGTTTCATGGTTGCTTTAACAATTTTTTTATCTAGTTTTGGGCAATCTTAATAATTATGAATGGCATCTCACCCAGCTCAGTCAATCAAAATCCAACCTGGGATCAAGAGATCAAGGCCCAAGGCAAATAAATAAAACAACCATCATCTCACAACCACAACCAATTAAAGCAAATGGAAGAAAAAATCTCATGCTACTAATTTAACTTTGCATTCTAAAATGAAAGAGCATGATATTTCTTTAGTAGTTTCACAATCTACTGATAGACAAACCTGTCGTCGGGGTTCAAAGCGAAGGGTCATTGTGTGTACAAGAAATGGATCCAATGGTGGATAATCTGGTTTTACTGGGCGGAAAGAAGAAAATGGCACTCTTACCTGTCGTTTACACAAAACAGAAGCTGCTAAAAGAAGAAAATGGAAACTGGGTCTGTATAGCACTAAAAAACCTATTGCTTCTTGAGTAAGGTACGAAAGACGCTTACCCTGCAAAATCCTACTTTGGTGCTAATTCTTGCAAAATACAAATTGCATTGAGTTGCATCAGCTGAAGGACCAGCTTCGAGTATTAAAACATAAGATCTTCCATTTCCACCAACACAGAGCACTAGACCTTCATACCTAACATCAAGGAAAATTTTATCTTAGGAGCGGGATAAGCATTCAAGGTGGATGCAAAAGAATAAGCCAACAGGAAATCTAGCAAGCTTCTAGTGATAAAAGGGGCTATTAATATTTATGTATCATGTACCTGTCAAGAGTGTAACCCAGAGGAAGTGATAGCTTTTTTGAAATTTCAACATAGCCTCCCCTAGTGAAAACATACCCTATAGGCAACATGAATAACAGAGTTAAAGAAAGTACACAACACTTCACTACATGTAAAGGAAAAATGCAGTCTCTCAACTAGGTCAAAACATATTTCACCTGAAAAAACTGCTTCTCCAGCCTCGGTGAACTCAAATTTAGCATCCATTCCTGCATCATACTTTGAAGCAACTGCATCCTGGAAGTAAGTTCCTTGACGGACTTCCCAGCCATTCAATGAATGTGCAGATTTGAACTTTGCGAGCAAGAGCTTGCTTTTGCTGCTTTTTCCAGCTCGTAGTTGTGCTAGTTTGTTGTTATAGTCCTGCAATTTTGTTTTGTGTAATTGATAATAGACATGACAAGGGAATTTCAATTCAGTTGAAAAATGAATTTGAGTCATTACCTGAAGGGCTTTGGTGAGGTTAGAAACCCCTTGGTGATCAACTCTGAAAAGATCTCCAGTGATGGAAGAACGAGCAGTAGCACAATATATAATTTTGTTGCAGCCTTCCACTGCTTCCTTGAGGGTTGAGGGATCACCCACATCCCCTATCATTATCTCCACTGACCTTGGAAGCTTGTACAACACTTCCTCATCTGCCTTCCTCACCAGAGCCTGCATTAAATAATCCATACACCAAGAATCAAGGAATCAGGAATATTAAACCCAAAAGTAATGATAATTAAAGAATTAAAGAAAGAAAAGGAGAAAAAAGACCTTGACAGTGTAACCCCTGAGCATAAGTTTCCTCACAACAATGCGGCCAATGCGACTGGTGGCACCAACAACAAGAACAGTGGTGTTCTGGGCACCAGGGATAGCAAACTCGCACATGGGACCTTCTCTGATGAGCAATGCATCAAGAGCTTCCTTGTCATCTGCACGTGTTGTTCTTGATATCTGCCCCAACCCTGAGAACTTCCTCCACACTTCATCAAATATCTGCCTCGACTTCCTTCCGAGTCCAACTGGGTTCACATCCTCCAAACTCAGAGGTTGCTGCTGCTTTGCTGTGCTTTCCTTGTTATATTCATTCACACCCTCTTTCCTGTCCTGGATGGCTCTCACCACTACTAATGTGATGTTCTTCTTGTTGTTGTTCTTCACGGTTGAGAGAGGGAGAGATGTGAAATTGAAGTGATTGGTGTTCCTTAAACTGGCACTCGCATTTGTTGTTGGACTCGCACTAGCTGCTCTCATCTTTTCTTCTTAATTCTTAATGCGAGTGGATAATTGTGACGAGAATGATGATAAATTAGGAAGAGAGGAAGTCAAAAAAGATTAATGGTTGCTTGCTGTTTCATATTTGAGGCAAATCACAAGGACAAATGACAAGAAGAAAGAAAGGATAAAGGCCACGGGATATTATTCGAGGTTTTCCAGCAGCTGCACTTAGAGCTACCAAATCTGCCACGTTCACATCCCAATTCCCTCCCATTCCTTTAGGCACTTCGTATCCACCTGCTAGCATTTCCCTTCATTATTTCATTGAATTGCTTTTCTCAAGTGACTTTCTTTTTTAACGAATTTTCTCAAATGGCCTTAGCTTGCAGAGAGTGAAACGTCAGCTGTTAATGGGCCAATAAATGCATAAGAGCCCTTGTCAGTACTGCAGCTAAATCAGAATGGAAATAACCAAAAAGGAAAGTAAATAAAGAATTGGAGAATTCTACTTCCTCCAACATGACATGAGATTCTACCAGAAAGAAAAGGGAGGTCAAGTATCTGAACTATCAAGGGGAAAACAAGGGATAAGCATGTAAATGGTCAACAGAAGAGGAGACTAGTGATTTTGAAGCTAATCTCCCCCCCCCCCCCCCCCCAAATTCCTTTGTAAGAAAAGCATTTTAAATAGATTAGAACAATTACATAGTACAGTACACTCGCCAACAAGAATGGCATAAACAAAATACATCGATTATAAAATGAAAGAATCACCAAATTGGGCCACTGACTAACACGCATCAGTACTCCTATATATTCTGACGCAGGGAAATAGTTAGCTGTTGCTGCTGCTGAACTGGGAAAACTTTCAAGTCCAGTGAATTTCACTTGCTTTCTCCGCAGGGAAAGGAAAGTAAGAGTCATCCAAGCATGAATAAAAGAATCATTCCCTAACAGCTGTGATGATAAACCAATATGTTGTACTATTGTATATTTTTCCCCTCTTATGAACCACCACCTATATCGGAAAATTTTCGGTCACTGCCTCCTTTCAAGCAGGGTGCACCCTCAAAGCAGCACTTCATCTATTGCCCCCTTTTCTCCAAAAACAACCATATTATATACAAAAAGGTTACCCAGTATTGCCAGCAACCTCAGCAGCTCTCTGCCTCATCATCTCCATCACAGCAGCCCTTCGTCGTGAATCAGACTGCTGCTGAAGTCTCCTCAAATGTTCTTTCAAGTCCCTGGAAAAACGCATACATATATGAGAATTTATAATATAATATCACCCCAATGAAGTTAAAGATTTTAAGATAAGGTTGATGCATAAACCTGCAGCGTGGAACATGGCATTCTGATTCTTTGCATGCCCGAGCATGAAGTTGAAGGAGATACCACATCTTTTTACACAGGACACAGCCTCCAGATGCACGAGTTTTGCACTGTATCCCATGCCGGAAAAGACCTTTCACCTTGCGACAATTAGGATATTGGCAATGTGGAGAACGGCATTGTGATGCATGTACCAGAAGATCAAGCATTTTCCTTAGCTGCAATGTCAAATAAACCATTACATTAGATCCTATTGGCTTGGTACAAATGCTGATGAAAAAATGTATTGTTAAATCATCAAGTTTCAAAATAGTCATCCTCACATTGATTCTTGAACATTGAGGAATTATCAATTCCATAACTTCTCATATATTTCCACAGAACAATTTGTGAAAGAAAATGCTCATAACACATAGATGAGGTCAGGAACTTTCTTGGTTTAGATTCTTTAGGTTGTGAACCAACCAAGAGTAGCAGTAACTTCGTGAAATAATATATAGACCATTTGATGGCGTAGGGAAGTCTACATAATTTATTAAGAGTAGAAAAATTGCAATCACTTGTAAATAGGTAAGTGAAAATGCACAAAAACTTCACAGCATATTCCATTACTCTTTTCATATGACTAAGTAAAGCAACAGGTTCACAGGTCTTTATATATAAGAAATTAACAAATGATGAAGCAGCAAGATTTACCGAGAACATGCAATTATATTTTCAAGATAAGAGTCAAAGGTATAAAAAAGAACAGAGAAAATGTATTGTACCTGCAGAACCCTCTGTTGCCTAGCTTCCTTGTTCTGTGCATCACGCTCTGCCAGGGATGGATGATTCGTCAACTTATGAGGATGATCCATACCCCCATCCTTCTGATAACAAGAATTGCATACATCATAATCAGGGCAAACCTCACAACGCCAACCTTGACCCGTTTCGATGTCAAGATGACATATATTGCATGTTGTCACAAATGCAGGAGCAGTTGGATTATGGAGATGGTAAAGGACCATCATTGAGGAATGTTTAGCCCGGCGTAAAGTGTCATATTGATAATGGTTTCCTTGACAAAGACTCAAAAATGCCTGTCTCGTGTCAAAAAATTCACTCTCGAGAATTTCATCTTTATCCTTTGTGTCAGCAGGTACATCAGTGATTTCAACCTGCAGAATTTAACAGTGTTGTTTCATAGTTAAAGAAAAGGAAAATGCTTCTAATCAGCACCAAAACTGAGCTTCAAATAAGGACCTTTTAATATACATTGAATAAAAGTGTTTCTAGGACCAAGCAGCTTACATGATAGAATGCATGTTTTTCCCTTTGGTTGATGGGATGTCGCTCTCTTTCTTCACGTTTCTGTTCTACTTCAAAACACCTTAGGAAACACAAGCGCGGAAATCAGTAGTTTTAAAATCACTAAAAGAACATATAATTAGGAAATGTAAAGCACTTTTTTAAGAGCCATCAATTGAAAACAGAGAAGACCCCTAGCTCTTCAATTGAAAACCCTAGACCCCTAATTTCCTACATGTTAAGTTGTAACACACACATAAGTAGATTTCCAAATCACTTGTACCAACGCCTTTCAAAAAAGGTTGTTTACCAAGCCCTTAAATAGCTTGTATGCATATTTAGAGAGAGCTTATGAGGAATTATGCTACTCTAATTCTGCATTTATCCATTCAAGTAGTTACAGTAGATTCTTGTTTACTGTTACAAAAAAAAATGCAATAATTTTACATAAATTTTTCACTAGACAGTAATGCAGGTGAAGATTTAAGACTCTTACTTGTCACAAATCTGAAAGTTTTTGCACTGGTTGCAAACCCAATGGGTGCCCGATACCATAAGAATACAACAATGAGAACAGCACGGCTGCAAGTGAACCATGATAAAGTCTTCTTTCATAGGGCAAATTGTCTCACCAAGCTGGAGATAGAGTTTTGTAAGAAGAAAATCAATTATAATTGCTTAATATAAGGACATCATAACAAGCTCCAAGGGTCTGGTAGCAGGAATTGTAGAGTAACACATACAATAACATATGATAAACAGCAGTTGATTGGAAAATGATATTAAGCTGTAAGATATAGAGGATAGGAATTACTTTATGCATCAGTAGCAGATCCTTCGATGCATTACCAGAAAGATCTGCCTGACCAGATGCTTTTAGAGCCCTTTTTGTAATGGTCTTTTTGGTACTTCCCTTCTTATTTTGTTTTCTCCCATCTTCATCTTGATTAAGCTGATAGATTAAATCTTCTGCAGCACCAGGCCAATAATCCCCATCAAAGTAGGGTAGCCTAGCTGCTGTGACCTTTGCCTTACATTCACCAGTAGATATGAAGAAATGGTCATACAAATTAGTGAGGTCAACAACAACATTTTCCTTGGCTGCTTTTCGTAACATCACTAAATACCTGGAAAGAAATAGACATTCAGTGAAGCACACTAAAAAGTCAGGAAAAATAGTAAAACAACCTATGGAATCTCTAGTTAGAAGGTATTTTGCTCACCATTCCCGGAGCTTGTCAGATTTTGGTGTTTTCTGGATTTCTGGATGGCAATACAATATATAATCCTCACCCTTTAACGGAGGGCAAGCCCATATGTAGCAGCTTGTAAAACCCCTTTTCTTGCAGTATTCAAGGTATCCAATCTGCGGAATAAAACAGGTATAATAGCCAACAACTCCAATTACAATTCCTAACTAAATGAACTGTTCATATCCTCAGATCATTTGAAAATAAGATAAATAACTAATTAAAACTCACCAAAATTTCATGGTAAACAAATGTACGGAGAGCCTCTCCAGTCACTGCTTTAATCTCAGGTCTGAAGTACTTCACAGAATCCAGATATGAAAGATAGACACGACGCTGATTTGGAAAGTGAGCTTCTGATCCGAATTCTTGAACATACATGCCAAATAGGCATACCTCAACACCTTCAATCTTCTGAAACAGCAAAACTACCTGAAAGAAAATTTTTCAGTGAATAATTTCTGCAATACTAACACCCAATGCTTTTCTGAAGCTTATGCCTGTACATTTAACTCAAACATGGTATCCTGCAAACCTTAGACTTATACGGGAATTCAGTTGGATAATTCTCCTCCCGAAATATCTCAAGAAATCGCTGCTTCACTTCCAACTTTTTGTCAACTGATGAAACAACTCGGACTACAAGTGATTCTGCTCCAGGAACCTAAGATACAGATTGGTAAAAGAAATTAGATTGCACCAACAGCCATGCATTAATGGTCTTTAAGAATATAGGACTCCATGGTCATTTTTTAAGAGTATAGGAATTCATATAAAAAATAATTGGAGCATGGGAACTCAAATAGAAATCTGACGAAGTACTTGCACCAAAATCAAGATTCTCTTTACTCTTGGTGTAACAATCTTCTTGCATGCTCATTTTTTTTTTTTTATCAGAAACAAAGTATAAACCATGACAATTTCATAATCATATACTTATTTAAGTTAAACTTCTTTCAATATAACATGCACTGCAATCATAATTTCATTATTACTAGTCCATATGTTAGCAGTATAAAAATAAACTCTGTTGATTTTAAAAATCAGCTACTAGAAGAAACATCACGGGACACAGCATGATGTGTAACTCACATCATCAAAACTTTTCCCCTGTGCCCTGGCCCTATCCTGTCTTTCCTGCTTCAGTGTCCTAAATAACCTCTGCTCTATATGATCACTGAGTATTGTTCGAGGTAGATCTTTAGCCCCCAGAACCGCACTTTGTGGTAAAGGCTTGCGCTCTCCTCTTTCGACCTCTGTTATGTAGCAATTAGGGCAAGTATATTCAGCTTGCCCACCATCATTCCTTCTACCATTAAATAATGCACAAATTTGGTGTTGCCAAGCTTCACATTTGTCACATTGAACCCACTGCACAAGAATCAAAGAGTACATTGTAAAAGCAATTGTTTGAGACTGTCATGTAGCAGGAGGACAGATACAAGACAAGATAAACGCACCCATTCTTCAGTCTCCTCATCATTTTTCTTCTTCTCAAGTCTTGCCTTTGGAATAGCATTCCCATCAGCAACAATAGTGTCCCCACGAGCCTCATTATAGCATGGAATACAGAAATAGTGTCGTGTATCACCAGCTCCCATAGTATAAAACATTGCATTCCGCTTAATGCGAGCACCACAGGGTGTACAGTATATTGGTGGTGGTTCAAAAGTAAGCTTTTCAACTGCACACAATTGACAAGAGTTCTCACTCATTGAATGCTCCATTGCTTGGTTCTTTTCTGCCTTTGACTTACTCTGTACAAATCAAAGTGAAAAACAAAAACTGTTATCATCCAACCAATATATTTACTCGGCACAGATGGTAATTTTAAATCCTTTGTACATGCAAAAGAGAACCATATTACTAACAGTAAAAGATCCTGTAGGTTAGATCAAATATTTGGTTATGAAAAGTTTGTGGGGAAAACAGAAGGTTTGTAGCACATGAAGCAGAAAACAAGAAATTTCAAAAAGATCACACATTGAGTAAATACAAAGAGCTTAGACTCATTCACTATGAACATAGACATAAACATAACTAAGTTCTCGACAGCATTCAGGACCAAATATTCCTGAACAGTACAGTTCCCATTGACAAAATGGGAAGACAGATTAAAGATCTGAATATTAAAATACATCATAAAATATAGCGGGAAGGTAATTATAGCTTTGTAAGGTAGCTTCTAGCTTCATGCTTAAACAAAAATATCACACTTGTCTGGGAAAACGCTATTTACTGTAGAGATCATCCCAATGATGAAGTTCGAAAGAATGGAATGAGAAGAATAAAAACAGATGCATAAGCTTACCTGGCCAACCCACTGCCTGAGGCCTATAATATGCTCCCTCACTTGTTCAGGCGTGAACAGTTCAGTCAATGATACCCCCTTTATTTTTGGCTTCCCAGACTTGGTTCCAGCTGCATTTTCAGCAGGGTGCGTAGCATTTTCTTGTTTAAGTAGATGAGCTTCTTTCTCAACTTTAACGTTGTCCTGCTTAGCTAAACTGGCAGGCTCATCATGTACCATGGATTCATCTGCAGGCATTTGGCTGCTGACATCATCCACGTTATCCTTTTTCATCTCACTATTACTAGGACTTCCTTGTCTAGAAATTGCAGGTACTTCCAACTTCACTTCCATGTACTCAGACTTAACCAGCGGACAATTATCACCATGCTTGTGATCTTGGTGCTGGACATCCAGGGTTATATGAGCATCACTGACTGCAGATGCTGATATGACAGAAACTTCAATCTCAGGTTTAAGAGTTTGGGAAGATTGCTCAATCTTCATGCGTTTTAGAGAAGGTTGTAGATTTTCAGAGCTTTCAACAATTGATGGAGTTCTTGAAATCAATCGGGCTGCATTGTCTCCAGTATCACTGCCTTTGCTTGGCAAACCAGAATCTAAGGCTGGAAGAGTGCGGGCCTTCATTTGTATCTTTATTTGTGCCTCTAGATAATTTCTAACAGGAATACAAACAGGGCAACCTGAATCTCTGCAGTGCTTAAAGTGATGAATCAATATCCTGGTATGCTGGCATCGGGGATATGAGCATGGAGTGGAGTTGCATCTGTCCATGTGCCTCAACAGCTTTTGGACAGTAGTGCAGTTGGGGTCAGGACATTGACCTTCTGGGGCAGGACATCGCCGGGCATGCCGCAAGAACAAAAGCCACTTCTGTTGATTTCTAAATTGCCGGTCACGGTTAGCGTTTCCAGATCTATGGGTGACACCATTTGAATTTTGGGGCTCTGATGTGCTTCTAGGAGGTACTGTTTGGCTGACAATGGATCCTTCTGAAGCTAAATTATTACACTGAGCTTCACCTTGCCCGGATATTCTCTGAAGGAAATCCTCTTGGACATGCTGCTCATGTGAAATGCTCCCTGGCATGCGAGTCCGGTCCTGAGATTGTGGATACCATTGACCTGGCAATGCTGAATCTGATTGTGTCCCAACAGAAAGGCCATTAAAATTATTTTGAGACTCTGAAACCAACTGATGTG
>Ga0325401_1001307_pt1 | contig 20841 bp, 8 predicted proteins | sample PopdelMetagenome_FD_205666 | JGI IMG/M metagenome (GOLD analysis project Ga0325401, IMG submission 205666) | Populus deltoides microbial communities from Bellville, Georgia, United States - Xylem-PdKOR-R2 | ecosystem: Host-associated > Plants > Phyllosphere > Stem > Wood/Secondary xylem | place... | reverse complement strand
AGTAAGCCAAAACTCTCGAGCATTTTAATAAGGTCATTGGGACGTTGTGATTCAACTCCTCAATTATTTCTTTAAGGGATTCAAGATCTTAATTAAAAGTTTACGAAAGTGACAACAAAAGAACAAGCCTATCGATCTACAAGTGGTTCATATATATATATATTCATGCGTTGCAATAAAAAGCACCTTTCTTTTCAAATATCTCTTCATATAATCTACACAATCGTGATCCATGATGTCTTGGGTTATTTTTATATATTAAGATTAATTTTTTTTTTTATTATTATGTTTCAGAAATTTCTCTGACTTTTTCTTAAACCATTAATCTAGCTCAAACTCAAACATGAGAAAATAACAATACAAGCAATTAAAGCCACTTGCTTTCTATTTTTCTAATGTATTACCACGTAAAACCAGTGTTATTACACCCAGTCCATCTTGATCCAGGTTAGATTTAAAACTAAATCGGATTGGGGTTGTCTCAATCAATTGACAAATTTAAATGATATTATTTAAAGACTTTGCATTAAGATTTAATGATATCACTTGCGATACCGTGTGGAAGCTGTCGTTTGCATGTTAATGCTCTTCTCCTTGTACAAGGTAGGTATACAAAGGCTCATGAAAGACAAGAGTCGAGAAAAAGAGAAGAGAAAAAGGAAAACTTAATAAATAAATAAAAAATAAAAGAGGTACATGAGCATCAATGCTTCCACAAAGGAGTACAACTTTGTCAAGCACATGAAATAGGACCAATCTTTTTGTATGATGGCAATTGCATCATGGAAGAAAGCAATCTTCATGTCACCTAATGTCTTTTGTGGGTGAAATGATCACTACTTTCCCACAAATCCTATGTAAACACTTGTTGGACTATGAGCCCATTTGGCTACGAGGTAGAGGTTGTGTTTTTTTAAAAACGCACTAAGTAAATATTAGGTTAAGAAAAAAAAGTTATTTACTGTGCATAGGTCACTCAATTTATTGCGTGCGAGACACAGGGAAATGGAAAGCAGCAAATTGTTGCTTTCTGCGCGGCCAAACTTTTTTTTTTTTGAAACAGTGGAGGCATGCCTCAACTGTTCAGTGAACAATGGAGCATGCTCAACTGTTCGCTGAATAGGTTTTTTTTTAAAAAAAATTAGTGTACTTAATTGATTTCACTCGCACTGTTCACGTGAACGTGAACAACAATTTTTTTTAAAAAATTAGTTTAAGATGAATTAAATTTACTCGTACTGTAATCTTAATTTTATTCTTAATAGTATTTTATCTAATTTTATAGTTCTTGTCGGATGAATTTTGTACATAATGAAATTGTAGATAGTTTTTTGTTAAAGTAATTTTTTTATATATAAAGTGTGATTTATTTCATGATGTAATAGTAATATTAAATCCATAATATTTAAATTAAAAACCATCAATATTAATATATATTTTTTAAAATTATTTTATAACCTCAATTTCAAAAGCATTTTTAATCAAACACATTAAAACTACTTTTTCTTCAACCTCAATTTTAACCACAGTTTTAACCAAACACTTATTTTTTCAAACCAACCTCAACTAAAAATACTTTTTTATAAAATAATTTTTTTCAAATCACAACCATAACAGCTACCACAATACCAAATATACTTTATATGGAGTCGCCACCTATCAAATTCAAAGACGAAGACAAAGACATCGACAAAGCTTACATAAGATCTTTTCCACCTCTACAATCTTAATATTTTCTATCTAGGAATTGGTCCCACAAAATTAGTAAAAAAATATATGATCAACCCACCTAATTACTCTATCATATTATATAATTAATCAAGCTCCTACATGCAACCACTTTAAGCTATGATATACTAGCTGCTACGTTTAGGATACATGCCCATGAGATAGCTAGATTTACATGTACTTTTATATATGGTTGGTTGGGTTTATTTCATATTTTACTCCTTGAGAAATGGGTTTTTTTTAAAAAAAAAAAATAAAGGTTTCGTTGGTTTATCAATAGAGTTTTTGCATCTACCTTTATTAATAAAACTAGTGAAAGATGCTTTTATTTTTTTTTAATTTCAATCCTTTAAAAAATATAGGTAGTTTATAATTAATTAACTTTATAGAAAAAATTTACATCAAACATTTTGAAAAATGTATACGTAGTTTGATCTTAAAAGCAAATTCACTCTATGTGTGTACGTATGTATATAATAAATGTGGAATTCAATTAAAAAAATTAAAACATAAAATTACAAAGAAAAATATTACTATAATTTTTTTTTTAAAAAAATCAATCAATTTCCTTTATGTCTTGTAGAAAGAACATTCAACTTGCAACACCTTTTATTCGTGCTCCAGCAGTATTCTGGATATAATCGTCGATCGTATGTGCAAATAAATAATGATTAAGATTTTAAAATATTTTTTAATAAAAGAATATTCTACACTCATTTGATAGAAATAATTAATTTATAGTTATTAAAAACTACTCAAAATCTGTAGACTTAAAATCTAGCCTATCAGGTTTTATTTTAAATTGGTTTGAAGATTGACCAAATCAACTCAATTTAATAAAAACAAATTTAGGTCAATTTTAAAAATTATTTTTCTTTTATTTTTATAAAAAAAATATTGTTTTTTTTAAATTATGAAGATTGACTTGATAAACTCAGATGGATGAATATACCTAAAATATCTGACGGTTAAAAAAAATAACTAGGAAAGTTTAATGTTGTTATTAAGATAGCTTAATTTATTTGTTACTGTATACAAAAGCGTGTGAAATTGGGACACCGTGGGTGTTGCTCTTTATTGCCTCTTGAAAAACGTGTGGACCCCTACAACCGTCCAAAAGGATGGAGATAATTTGTATATACGGCTGTGATTGATCGACGGTGACAGCACCCCCAAATTGCACGCTGTGCAACGCAAGTAGCGGGCACCCCACGAAACCAGGACCGCGTCTTACTTAATTTTTCCAGTTATTATTTTATTATTACATATTTTAGGTTTGGAGTCAAACACGTGTCCACTAGCTAACTATTCTCAGACTGTGGATATTTTTAATTAAATGATAGGAGGTTCTCTCTCACCTTCACCTTCGAGCACGTGGCATGCACCCTTTAACGAGCCTGTCTTCTACTCTTTACGTCACCGTTTGGAACGGGCTATATCAAGTCGTGCCACCCGCTGGTATTCAAATCAAAGTTTTCAAGGAGCAGTCTAGGAATGGTTTTGAAACGATATTTTTAAAATTTTAATTTTTTTATTTAAAATTAATTTTTTAATTATTTTGATGTGTTAAATATTAAAAAAATAAAAAATATATTATTTTAATATATTTTTTTAAAAAAAACCATTTTAAAAAACAACATCCACTAGTCTCTAAATTTAATTAAGTTGGTGGGTCATTGCTTGTTGAAAAAAAAATAGAGTTTATTATTTTAAAAATTTAATTAATCAAAATGCTTGTACAATGTATTGCAGGGAAATTTATTGTTTATTATTTTTAAAATTTAATTAATCAAAATGCTTGTACAATGTATTGCAGGGAAATTTATTGTTCTCAATACATTCATTGCTTATTTGGAGAAGAGCGTACTCTATTATTCTTTAAAATATTAAGAAATGAATGGATTAAACATTGTCAAAAGGTTATTGAAGAGCTTAAGATTTATTTATTCTCCACTAAGATTGTATCTCAACTACAAGAGAATGAAAACCTAATTTTCTATCTATGGGTGGCAGAGTCAACATTGAGTTCAATTATAATAAAAGAGAATGAAGATTTATAAGGACATGTGTATTGCTCCAGCCGAATTCTTCATGATGTAGAAACAATGTATTTAAAGGTGGAGAAAATAGTTCTAGCGCTGCTAAACACTTCTAGAAAGTTGAAATCATACTTCCAAACTCATCAATTAATTATATCAATAGACAAATCACTAAAACAAATTCTTCACAAACCATAATTATTTAGGCATCTAGTTAAATGAGTTATAGAATTAGGAGAATTTAAACTTTAATATAAACATCATCCAACAATAAAGGGTTATTTATGAATGTTTTTACAGATATTTAAGGTTTTACATGTTCCTGAAATTCCTTAGTTTAAATAGAAGAAATTCAAGTATATGAACATGTTGATTAACTACTATTCCAAATACTAAATAATCTATTATTTATATATCTTGAATTTCAGGATATTATCGATTTACATGAGTTTTTTGTCTAGAAACAAGTTAGATCAATCATATAAAAAAATTTACAAGCTATATTCAACTTATCTATTTTTTAACTGGAATGGATAGGTAAAGTCAATGTGTGTTACGTGGTGCAGAGTGTTTTTGCAAGAGTATATTTTAATTAATAATATATCAAAATAATTTTTTTAATTTTTAACATCGACATATCAAAATTATCAAAACAACATCTAAAATTTAATTTACTATTTTTTTGTGCAAAAAATAATTTTAAAAACATTTTAAAAAAAAGGCTGAACCATACTAACAAATGGAATATGAATTTCAGCTAACCTTAATATATATATATATATATATATCCCAATCCCAAATTGGTTGATTACACAAAGTGGGAAATGTATGTAGCCATTTTAGAATCTTCCATTAAAATCCCATCAGATTTCATCCAAGCTGAGATGTATTTGACCAAATTTGTTGTGGCAAATTCGGTTGTTGATGATGATTGATGAGTGTTTGTCACCTCCAATTTTACAACATAGGCACGTGAATGGGCTTTTTCAGAAGAATAAAAAGACAAGGAAGAACACTATATGGATTTTAGTATTCACACGCATGGCAATAAACAGCGTCGGACAAAAGGAGATGAGAGCTTTTAACACCCAGCACATACTATTTTTTCAGGACTGAAATTTTAAATATTTAGTTTTTAGTCCATGAAAATATATTTTTCGTATTTAGAGTATGAAAATTGGTCGAAGATATCGAATTATACAAAAAAAAAAACATTAAAGTTGTATGCATTATATATATATATAAAAAAAAATTATTCAAATGAATTGCTTATAAAAATTAAAGGATTAAAGTGTATGTTTAACCTCAATTTTAGCAAAACCATTTCTTTATGACATGTTTTTTTTATTTGAATCTTGTCTTTTTTTAATAAATATATTTTAAGTGACTATTAATTTTGGTCTATAAAGATACAATAAAAAAAGCTAAAAAAAATCACTTTTGGCAATTCACTGTAATTTGTTTCTTGACGAACAATTACTGCAGAAAAATATCTTCCCATGAATTTTAAAGCATTAATTAATTAACTAATTAATTAATACTTAATGTGTATAAAAGTGGAAGACAAGGATCGGATCGGAGAGATGGGGCTGCAAGAAATTAAGTTAATTTATTAAAATTCTGACATCTGGAAGAAATTGTAAAGGTTGCAAACTGTGCCTTTCAAGCTTCTTATTGTCACTGTCTAAAGAAAGGATAATTGTGAGATAGAATATACCTCGTTCATTTGATGCATACAAGAACAATGAAAGATGCCTCGTACCTGAATACTACAGCAATCCTATAGGACATGTCTTTATTTATTTAATTTTACTTTCATGTGTTACATATATGTATAGAAAATAAATTAATTGAAGATCCTGTCTCGTAAAGTGCAGTACATTGACAGATTTTATTTGTAATTGTTTAAGATGGTCATTCATGTGTATAAATTTCAGAAAAGTATTCGTGCATACAAATATATATTAGATAACCGGGCAGATACAAGTCAATATAAAATAATATTTTTTAATATAATTTTTTAAAAAAATTAAAATATTATTTTTTTAAAAAATCAAACTGGGTTTTAATCAAATTAATCCGATCTAACTAAATTATTATTTTTTTATTTATTTTAAAACTTGATCTAGATTAAGATCTCTTTTAATAAATCATCAAGAGTTGATTTTTAATTGATATTAGCAACTATAATAATAAAATCTTTTTTTTTTCCTATCATCCAATCATTAAAAAGGATTGAAAAAAGTGGAAACTATGGGTACCAACATGATTGTTGGATCTGTTCTTGATGTGGGTAAACTAATCTATTTCTATTTGTGTTGAGATGATAAGCTCAAAGTGGAAAATCAACCAAGGTTTGATTAACTCTTTAGATTTCAAATTCAAATTTCATCACTCAAATACATCAATTCAATGAATTATATAGTTAAAAGTTTTAGATCCACGAGAAAAAAGTGAAAAGAATTTGCTTTTAAAAAATTCTCAATACTTGAAAGTTTTTTTGTCTTTCATGTTGACTAATACTCCAAAGTTGAAACTAGCAATTTTCTTGCTTTAAATTAATTACATGTAACTTAACGAGTGGACTTGGTGATCAAGGAGGTGCTTTCTTTGTTGAATTCCTGACAAGAATTTATTATCCGTGTGAATATGAATATAATATTAGATTTACACGAAGATTAGATATTATTCAAAAACAATATTTAACTGTGATTATATACCAGCTGTTTTTTAATTGAAAATATATTAAAGTTATAAAAAATATTTTGAAAAATAAAAGTTAACTCGGTGAAGCAATAAAAGGAATAGAACGAGATAATCACCGAAACTTTTAGATATAAACATCAAAAGTCTTGAGCGTTACTGTTCATGGCCATTGCAATGGCACAGAGCATCTAATTTTGTAAAATTTCCGATGCTAGCAATGATAAGAAAAGCGAACAGGTATGGTAGGGCATGCAGCCATATACACACACACGCGTGCACAAACTCAACTGGAATAGTCAGCAACTCAGCATCAATGACAGGCAGAACGCCTAAATAAGCTGGAGCGATACAAGGCAAGTGAACAAATCACCATCAGTTCTACCTTTACAGATGACTTCTTCGATGGCACACCAAGTTTTACACTCTGTTGAACGAGAAAATCATGCCCTCGTGAGGCTTGAGAAAGCTGCTTTTTGAATTAATGTTTATCTTCTGTCAAGTTACATACTATCTTTATCACAAGGGTCTTGATTCTCATAATTTTCCAGCAGCCATGCATTTGACCGTCGAGGTGTAGGCTCGAGTGCTAATTTTCCTGTTTGTAAATCGATGGGAGACTTAATAAAGAAATTTATGATGAATGTTTATATATTTGAATGTTGATGGCTCCATTGCATATTATGAAGGGGTGTTTAATATAATGATGTATGATGTTTTTTAAAAATATTTTTTATTAGAAAATGTTTTAGATTTTTTTACACCCGCATATAAAATCATCGAAAACACGCTAAATAAAAACCAATTTGATGTTTTTTTATTGAAACACACCCGAACATAATTTCAATGACAAGAACATAGAATAATTTTAAGAAGGATTTGGTTTTAGTTTGGTTGATAATCACCTAAAATTTGTTAATCATGATCATTAAATTCTCTTCTCTCTCTCTCTCTTTTTAATGATTAGAGATTAAATTCCATTCTAAGACAATCTTGAATGTACAACCTTGACCTTAACATGGTGTATTTAAAAAAACAAATGACTGCAATTGCTTTAAACTTTGAAAATTAAGGGAATTCCTGCACTATCAAATACAACCCTCGGAACTATGCTAGCATGAAATTCAAACACAAGTTATAACAAGTAACAAAAACACGAGGACAAAAAGGTGTTGTGTTGTAGTAAACAAAGAAAGGAAGATTGCATGCAAGTCCATGGACCACCTCAAAAAACTTTGAAGAAGAGACAAACATCACCCGAGAAAATACTAAAGCACATCTCTTTTTCAGTATTTGTTTGATATTGTGAAAGTTCATGTGGTTATATTTTAAAATTTAAATTAAAAAAATAATAAATTATAATTTTTTTAATAAATATTTGAAGAGAATTTTTTTATAAAATCTATACAAGATTATGATATGTGTTGTTAGAACAAAACACAAAAAATATCACATCGCAGTATATAAACAAACAGAGCCTTAGTAACATAATGCCTTGCATTGCCGTTTGCCTGACGGCAGGATCTATTGGTCCCCTACAATAAAGAAAGAAAAAACCCTAAGAAAAGAAGATAGAGCAGATGGGTGGGGGACCATTGGGCCTTTTAAGTGGACAGTTTTTGTCGTAAACACCAAACAGTCCCTTCCCTCTCTCTCTCTCCATCTCTGCTGGACCCAACTTCTTATAGAGCAGGGCCCCACACACTCTCCAGTCTCCACGATTTTTTCTTTTCTTCGGTCGTGGACCCCACGATTTTTTAGTATGGGGACCACAAACAGTTTGCATTGATTAAGCCGGCGGCTGTCAGAGAAGTTAAAAAAATTCTCAGCTGTCCCCACTTTCCTGATCGTTCCACGTGTACGTCCTTGATTCGACCTATCCATGGCGCGTGCTCTAGCTAGGGACCACTTGTGGTCCAAGCTACTATACGATGCCGCGTGTCTAGGAGGTCCTTTTCCCGCGAGTGGCGCAGAGAGGAGCGACGTAATTAATGGTCCCCTATTTATTTATTAATTAATTTGGTCGTCGAAGTAGGTGAATTTCCAATTAATTACGTGGTTAATTGAGAAAAAATAACACTTAAATGTTAGTTTTTTGACATATTTTTTTGAACCACTATATGAAAAATCACAATTGTTGACTAATTTATAAATAAGCTTTTTTAAAAATATAATTTAGAACAGAAATCTATTAATTAAGGTAGCATTACTCTTTAAAATAGGATACATATAATATTTCAAGCAAACTAAAAATATGTTGGTGTTTTTGATGATTGTGTTTTTAATAATTACATTGGTGTTTTAATTATTGTTATATTGTGTTCAGTGTTTTAAAAATATTTTTCTACTCGTAAAAATACAATTTATCCTAAAAATAGCTCTGTCTTTTTATTAAAAGGATAAATTGTTGCATTTTGTTATAAAAACAAAATGATCTAATTTTAAATTAAGGTGTAGTGTATTTTAAATTCAAAGTAAAATAAATCTTAATTAAATACCGATTTAAAACTAGAAACAGGTGAAGGTAGCTTTGCTCTGAAATCACAGAGTGTCCTGTCGTTCGAAGAACTTGCCTTTTTACTTGCATGTTAGAAAGAAAGCTTAGGATTTCATAAGATCTCACGGCTGATATTTATAAAATCTGATTTGATGAGTCATTTAGATGATTTGTTTATTCAAGACTTAATTTGGGTTTGAGTTTTATGGTGAATTAATTTTTTTTCATTAAAATAATATTGTTTTTATAAAAAAAAATAATAATTAAGTTAATAATCGTAACTTAAATTTTAAATCGCGTTAAATCTTATACCAGATATTAATAATGCATTGCCTATAACTAATTATATCAAATCACATCAGTATTTGGATTCATGATTAATATTATTATTATTATTATTATTTAAGGAAATAGAATCTATATTTGAATAATCAAGAGAAGTGTAGTCATTTCAATTAATAAGAATAATAATTCATAATTTATTCATTTCAGTGGTAAGACTTGGATAAAATTTTATGCCAGATCTTGACCATCTGCACTAATCTTGTAGGCTTACTTCCCATTGCTATAATTGAAATGTATTAAACAGATATAATGATTCAACTTCAACTTTCAAGACCTAGCCTCGTGGTAACTTTTTTTTTTCTTTCAAAAATGTATTTCAATTAAAAAGATATCTAGATTATTTTTTAATATTTCTCGATAATTTTAATTTGTTGGTATTAAAAAAATAAAAATATATTTAAATATATTTTAAAATAACAAATATTTTTAAAAATACAGTATAGCACAATATCAAACAAATCAGTTTAAGTTGGTTGAGTTAGGGAAGTAACAATGATCTTGACTTGAGATTGTTATATCGCTACCTTAATTATCTCGTGTAATTAATTAATTGTTAACTAATTACCGTACTTGTCTTGATAAATATGATTATTTGCAATCGATGCGATGTTAGGTAGCTCGTTAAAATGCTAATTGATCATAGTCTTTAATGATAAGATATATTTTTCAAACACAATAATCAAATATTTTATATATATTTTTTACTATATATAAACTTCAATTATAATTTTTATAATACGTATATGAATTCAATTAATCACAGCTAATCACTTATTTTTAAATTAATCTTTTTTAACCAATAATTATAAAAATTAATAAAAAACAAAAACATTCTAACCATCTGCCTTGATTATTGCGTATATTATAGATGCGAACTACGTGCATCCTCGATGTGCCCGCAAGATTTGGTCTCGTGGACTTGTCGCTGAGATATTGGAATCAATGTCTTTGCCAAGGGACACTGCGGGTCTCCTCATTCTCGAGGCCTTTTGTAGGCGCATGCATGCGTGTCTCTGGCCCTTCATGACTCAACCACCGGAAGCAAATCAATTCGTTGGCCGGATGTTTTTTCAGGCACCGTTAATCTCATTTCTACCCTGCATGCATGTCACCGGAGAACAGTAGGAAGATATTGCTTAAAACCAACATTTCAACCCTTTTTTTTTATCATCGGTTTTACTTTTATTAAAAAAAAAAAAACTCGTGGCAACTGGCCGCCACAAGTAGTCGTTGAGATGACTTTTGGCGATCCTAAAGACCACGAAACAGTACGTTAGTAACAGAGAAAAGGGCACATCATTAGGGCAATTTCTTAAATCTCTGGTGTTCAAAGCAGCACCTCGGGCAAATATACGTCTCTGTTTCCACAGTTTCAGATAGGGCAGATAGGATCGCTGCATCACCTGTACGGCATCATACCCTACCTACTACCTACACTGTTTATTAACACAGTGTCCCTCACGCGCTTCTTTTCTCAACTGTAACTCTAACTCTCCCATAAAAAGACATCAAACCTAACTTAACATCTTCTTTTGCCGCTTCGGCTGTTCTTCGCCGTTGGATCCAACCCTAGCCCACTTTGCATCAACTTTTAACGTCCATGGAAAAGGCAAAGCGAGCAAGGCTTTAACATGAAGGGGTCTGGTCTCTGGTGATGGCTACGTTTCATTTTTTCTTTCTTTTCTTTGATTCGACGGTGTTATTGTTTTTAATCTGTGTTTTTTTAAAAGTGATTTTTATTTGAAATCATGTTAAAATAATTATTTATTTAAATTTTCTTTTATTTTATATATATATTAAAATCATTATAGAAAAGATTAATTTAATATTTTTTTATAAGTGAAACATATTTTTGAAATTCACCCAAAAACAAGTTTAGTATTCTTCATGAAATATAAATAAATGTTTTTTTTTATCATCAAACTCGTCATTTAAAGTTTGGTATTCTTCATTCCTAGTAAAATTTAATATTAAAATTTGAAAATAAAATTCTCATATTTTTTTTTAAATTAAATATGTATAAAATCTTATGATACCCGGTTACTGAATACTTACGTGTGAAATAAATTGATAGAAAAAGGAGAGAGAAAAATATAATTTTTCTAGTATGTAAGAGAATTATTATTATTTTTTAATAAATATGAATTTTATTTATATTTCATGTATCTAATAATTATAGCTTGAGCATAATAAAATTTGATTTATATTTTTTTTTGGAAAATAATTGTTTTTTACGAAGTAATTTTCTAAAAATTGATTGTTTTTCAATGTTTATCGATATCATAAAAATAAGTTAAAAAATAAATTTTTAATTTTTTAAAATTTATTAAAATAATAGTGATCGAATCTCACAAATAAAAAAATTAAAGTATAATGAAATTAAAAAAAATCTAATTTTATAAATTATTTTAATTAAAACATATACCAGTAAAAAAAATTGAGTTATAATTTGACATAAAACAATTAAATTAAAAAAATAAAAAAATTCAAAAATATATAAAAAAATTCAAAATAAAAATATACAGCAATCAAGAGATAAACAATCAGATTTAATATAATCAATAAATAACAATATATTTTTAAATTTAATTATTTCACTTTATTTTTTTATTTTAGAAAAGTATTTTCAACTAAAAAATAAAAGGTATTTAGAATTTTTATTTTATTTTATTGTAGATGCTTTTTCCCCTGATTGAACTTTCTTTAAAGTTGTCAAACATTGAAAAGTAGAGAGAATGATTTCTAGAATTTTTTTTTTTTTTTTTGAAAACTATCGAGGTCAAGCTTAGTTTTGACAAGGAGGGCTAAATTGGGTTTTATAATTTGACTGTTAAGCAGAGGGTTATTCAAGAATCACAGATTATTTTTGTTTATTTTTCATGGTTTAACGGAAGAAAACATGATTAGCATTGATGACAATAATATAATATGCATCATCGAGGGGATGATTAGCATCCAAATTCGGAAAGCATCCGATCCATTTACTCTAAGCAATGATAGCAACACTAAAGCAATTATGTTTGAATTGTATTAATTAGTTATAATCATCAAATTATCTGAACTAATTAATCAAACAAGTAATTAATATGCGTAATATAGAGCATTTTGCCCAATAAAATCTCCAAACAGCTAAAGAAAAATAATTGTTTTTCTCAAACCAAGCATGGAAAGGCCTCTCATTTTTTTTAAAAAATGATTTTCTTTTTATTAAATCATGATCATTGAATATCATGATAAAAATATAAATAATTTCCATATATTATATTAATTTCAATACAAATACATAGTTATTAAACACAAACTAGGAGCTCACTTGATTTAATATCCAAGTCAATAAATATTTTTTTAAAATATTAAAATGATATCTACTATTTTTTTTAAATAATCAATAATCTTTTACTAAATTAAATGAGATTGGTTATTTTTTTAGACTTACTCTGGCTAGAAAATAAGTCAATTAAGTTCCCTTCGTTAAGCCAAATCAAATTTAATAATAATATATAAATGTTATTTTTTTTATTATATGGTTGCTAACGCAGTACACGCTTTTACATAATTTTTTTTTAATTAAAAATATATTAAATTATTATTATTATTTTTAATTATATTAAAATTATCAAAATATACCTCATAAAATATTAATTTAATATTTTTTAAATAAAAAATAGTTTAAAAGACAGTTTAAAAAACATATTGAAAAAATAAACACCCCCTGATACATATTAAAAAAGAAAAGAAAGACTAACACTGCGATCATTCGAAAAAAACCCACATATAAAATCCCATTTCTTTGATTGCAAGCTGTTTTCTTCACCTGAAAACCACCACAAACCCAAAAATACTCTCTTCTTCTTCTTGTTCTCCTCCTCCTCCTTCGCCTTGTATGCTTATAGTAACCCTACATATCATCACCATCGGCCATCACCTTCCCTCTGTCTCTCTCTCTCTACACTTTCAAAATTCACTGTGATTGCTTCTTTTCTTCATAGCACTTGCATCAAGCCTACCTCTGCATCTCACTCTCTCTTGCATATATATCCCATGTTGTAATAAACTCGCAACCTTTTCCTTTTCTTTTCTTTGTCTCTTCAAGACTTGCGCAAAAAACATGGCCTTTCACCATAACTTGCCATCACAAGACCTTCCTCTTCACCACTTCACAGACCAACAAGCAGCAGAAAACACCACAGCACCACCGAATTGGCTGAACACTGCTCTCCTCCGCTCTCAACAACCACCACAACAACGAACTCACCATCACTTCGCTGATAACAACAACACCAACAATTTCTTAAACCTCCATAGCGCTACCCCTTCCACCACCGCCACCACTTCTGACTCCGCTTCTCATAATCCAACTCAATGGCTCTCCCGTTCCTCCTCCTCCCTACTTAACCGCAACCACAGTAACGTCATCGACGACGTCTCCGCCGCTGCCGCCGGTGGAGACCACCCCATCATCGCTAGTATGTCGCAAGAATCGTCAGAATTGAAGAGCATGAATAAGAGCGAAGGAGAAACCATGGTGGAGGAGAGTGGCGGTGGTGGAGGAGAGGCGGTGGTGAATTGGCAAAATGCGAAGTGTAAAGCGGACATATTGGCGCATCCTTTGTATGATCAATTGTTGTCTGCCCACGTGGCGTGTTTAAGGATTGCCACGCCTGTTGATCAGTTGCCGAGGATTGATGCCCAATTGGCTCAGTCACAACAAGTAGTGGCTAAATACTCTGCTCTTGGAAGTCATCAAGGATTGGTTCCTGATGACAAAGAGCTTGATCAGTTTATGGTATGTTAGTTAACTATGTTTTTCTTTGAAATTTGAAAAAAAAAACAATCTGGACCATTTTTTTGTTTTTTCTATGTTGTTTTTGGGTGCAAAGATTGTGTTTTTTTAATTTTCTGAATTATGAATCAAAATGGGTTTGATTCATTTGGGTGTGTTTTTGGTTTAATGTTGCAACTAACAAACATGTTTTGTAGACCACTTGTGAATGTTTGTATTTTTTTTTTTGCAAAAAAAGTTTGAATTTTTCAATATCTTGATTCATGAACTAAATGGGTTCGATTGATTTGGGTGTATTTTCGTTTTTTAAAAATGAATTTAGTTTGATTAGTGATGACCATAGGAACTTTTCAAGCTACACCATTTTTTTGGTGCAAAGTGTATTGGTTTTGAATGTCCTGGTTCATTATTTGCAATGATTTTTTTTATTAATTTGGGTGTGTTTTTGTTAATTGAAATGAATTTTGGTTTGGCTAATTATACTTGGGGGAACCGATTTTTTTTTTTGGAGACTGAAGGGTCGTGGCCCTTTTGATGCACCGACAGTTTTTTTCTTTTTTTTGGGATAATTAAAAGAGGGAGTTTGGTGGTGGGTTTTTTGGATGGTTGTTAGGTGCTTAATCAGTAGATATATTGTTGATGCTTGAGGGAAGGGTATTAGCTAATTGTGTCAATAGTAAAGGATGTATCTTTGGTTGCAAGGTTGTTTTACAGCCAAAAGTAGCTGGAGTTTTATGGCTCAAAGCTGGAATTTGAATATTTTTGGGATCAGACGTTTAATGGTATAAAGAGAAGGTTTATGATGCCATAACTGTAAGTTTCTGGTTTTGGTGGTGCCCCTGGTAGTCACAGCTTTAATCTTCAATTCTTGATGGAGGAAAACTGGAAACTATGAATATTTACTGTGCTTGGTGAAACTCAGAGGAGCCAAGTCTGATATGAAGAAGATACGGGTTCGCTGTGCAGCCCGGCTTTATGAGGGACAAATCTAAATTTGATTGCTGGACTTGGAGATTTTAGTGAATAAGGCCAAATTTGAAGTTAAATTATTGAAATATCAGGCAGGAGGAAAGATGAGAGATTAAGAGATGTGAATGGAAAAAGATTCCATGACAGACTCCTTTAAATATCTTGGGACCCCTTGGTTTCAAGAACTCTGCTGTTGGAAGTGAAATGAAATAAAGTTGTTAGGAATATTTTCTTTCTAGGTCTAATAGTTTTCCTAGAGGTTTTCGGAGACAGAGTCTGATTTAGCATGCTCTGAATTCGATTTTTCAAGGGGATAATGGGGTAGATGCAACAAGCCATTTACTTGAATTCTTGGATATTTTGATTTTAGCATGAGCTTCAAGTGTCTGTGACAAACTCCCTGAGATACCCCCCTCATGATAAATGCTTTACACACCTTCATCCCCAATCTTCTAGCTGTTTTGGTTATCAGTCTTTTTCAGGTCTAATTGCCCCAGGCATGGATCCATGCTTGAAATTCAATTAGATGGTTTCACTATGTTGTTTGATAATACATGCAGATGCGCATACTTGGTTAGGTATTATTGCAGAGTATCACCAGCAAATCAATTAATCAGCATTTCTTCGAAGATCGGTGTTTTTGAATGTCCACTGCATGAGTTTGAGTTGATTACAAAGCAGAAAATTTACTCTACTAAAAAACAAGTGCTATAATCGAACATTTCAGTGAAAAATGAAAGTGGCTTTAATGTGTATACAATCCACGTATTCCTCATGATAGAGTTACTAAGTGATATTGCTTTCAGACATAAAAAACTTCTTATGTTTTGCTGTCTAGGAACCATGAATTTGTACAGTTGCTAACAGATTCTTGTCGTTTCCCATATGATGGTTACCTTGCTCGATCTTTTATTGTGTCTATACTGGCAGATAATTAATTCAGAATGTTTATACCTTATTGCTCTATATAATTGGAATAAATGGAGTGTGTTCAATGACATTTGTCAGAGTTTCTTGAGAAGCCTGCATTATCTTGAAAAAGAAAATGTATAACAGAATAAAAATGCTGATCCTTTCATTTTTTGATACCGCAGACACATTACTTTCTGTTACTTTGTTCCTTCAAAGAACAATTGCAACAACATGTTCGAGTTCATGCAATGGAAGCGGTGATGGCTTGCTGGGAGATAGAGCAATCCCTACAAAGTTTAACAGGTAATGTTCCATCATCTTATCCTAAAATTTGCTTACAAGCCTCTTAGTTGCTAAATTCTTGCTGTGAAAGCATGATTCTCAGGGTCATTGTTTTTCTGTCATGGTTCCTGTGTTGGAGGAAGCGTAGGAACTGCTAAAGATTAATGGAATTTTTTTTTCCTTCTTTCTGTGCAAAAGCTCTTTGGGGAAATTTGGGGTCTTACGTTGAACTACTAGTACCATAAACATCAATGACATTACAACAGCCTGATTTTGTTTCAAGTTTTTCTTGCCTGATATGCATTAATGTCTCTGCCACACTGAAATGCTTTTCTTTCATGCTTTGAGCAATAAGATATGGTGACATGTATTCATGAAACTGAAGCTATAATATTTTATTGCTGCTATGAACAGGAGTTTCTCCAGGTGAAGGTACTGGTGCAACAATGTCCGATGATGATGAAGACCAAGTTGACAGTGAGGCCAATATGTTTGATGGAAGTTTGGAGGGTGTAGATACAATGGGGTTTGGTCCCTTGGTCCCTACAGAGAGTGAGAGATCTTTAATGGAGCGTGTGAGGCAGGAATTGAAGCATGAATTAAAACAGGTAATGGCCAAAATTACCTACTCTGAAAGATTTTGACATTTTCAATGTCACCAATTTTCTTAACGTTTTGTAGGGTTACAAAGAGAAAATTGTTGACATTAGAGAGGAAATTTTGCGCAAGAGAAGAGCGGGAAAGCTTCCTGGTGACACAACCTCAGTCTTAAAAGCTTGGTGGCAATCACATTCCAAGTGGCCATATCCTACCGTAAGTGTTACTGCTCGCTCTCTCCAATAGGATTTGATACACTCAGCAGTATTCAATGTGTTTTATCTTGAAATGGGATAGAGCTAAGCTACTGTTACATTTATGTGCATGAATTAATTCTGTTCATTGGAACCCCACCTGCTTGTTTGCTGTCTCACGACAAGTCAAAAAACATGTGATTTTAGTCTTCTACAACCATTGCCGACCTTGATGGTCCAAAAATGACAAAAGCAGCGAAATTTCCTTAATTAAATAACTGAAAAGATGTTGGGATCGCCCAAAGACAACGCAAACAAGCAGAATTTGTAGACAGCAGGATGATACTTCTTCTGACAAGACATTAGTGGGTGACCAGATTAGGGGGTAGTTAAGCAAAAGTCATCAATTTCAGATTTCTCTTTGTTAACTTTCTAAATTGAATCTCTCTGACTTTTCAGGAGGAAGACAAGGCGAGATTGGTACAGGAAACAGGTTTGCAATTAAAGCAGATAAATAATTGGTTCATCAATCAAAGGAAGAGGAACTGGCACAGTAATCCTTCAACTTCAACAGTCTTAAAAAGCAAACGCAAAAGGTATTTTATTGTTTTATTAAAGCATGTATTCTCATCTAATTTAATACCTGATGAGCTTTGAACTAACTTTAATTTGAAAAGAAGTAATGCAGGTGATAACAATGGCGATCGATTTGTGTAAATTCCGACATATATGATCATTGTTCAAGCTTGCACTCCAGCAAGTACATTGAACATGCTACATAGCAATGGAACTGCAAAGGGTTTGACAGTGGTCTACAGAATTCGAGTAAGAGAACCATAGTTTGCTTCTAGAGGGAAGAAAGACTAACATAGAGGATGAGGAATGGTGATCGAGGGCATGCAGATGGTAGAATGAATGCAACACGGTCTTGCTGAGGGTTTCAAATTAGTGAAGAATTCTATTAGCAAAAACTTTATTGGATAGAAATAGGGCAATGCGCATTGGCAGGTTTATGAATTTTTGTCTGCTTTATATATATGAATAAGAATGGTGAGGGGTGATGGATGTACAGTGTAATAATCTTTGCATGGTTTCTTTACAGTCATTATAGATCATAGCCTTTTCTTCTTCCTCCTCCTCCCTTCTCATTAAATTCGCAGCAGCTATTGAATATAAATATTTTGAAAATTGTTTGCTGATGCTGTTTAAGCAAAAGCACTTTCCTGTTTTTCTTTTTGCATGTCCACCTCACCGGGATACTCTATGCATAAACCGGTTTGTCATGTCCTGTCCGAAGAAGAGATTTTGTTAGAAGATAAGATTCAGTGGATTGGAAAATCTGTTCAATACTCTTTATGGTCTAATAAAAAAAACATGAAACCAGGCCTTCATCAAAGCATAAAAAATTTAGGTTAATGTACTGATCAATGAGTAAATATCAACTGGAGCTGGTAAAAAAATTAGGATATTTCAGCAGCTACATCGCCATCAGGCGCCCCATCATCAAAGTTCTTGCACTTTGGCCCTGCCAAAACTTCTGATATCTCTCTTACTTTCTTCACCTTTTCCACAAACCAGCCATCCTTTTTAATCTCTTCTTGTTGGTGCATTAGATGCCTCTCTATGCCACTTTTACTTGCTTGTCGCGGCCGACAGCTAAGTCCTTGAAAACAGCCACAACAAGAGCAAGCGATTGCCTTCTTCTATTTTATATATATATATATATATATATAATAAAGGGGTAGAACATGATTGAATGAAAAAAATAAATAGAAAAACATAAAAAAATTTATTACTAGAAAAATTTTAGAATGAGTTTTTATATTTTTAAAATACAAATAACATAGAAAATATTTCCAGAGGCATAATATATTATTATATCCATGTAAGAAAACTATTGATTCAAAGTTATCCTTCTCTTTCCGAATCAAACAACCCTAGCTATTTAGAGTTAAAAAGTAACGTCACCCCTCTCCTTCTTACTAAGCAACCCTCCTTCACTCCAGGTACATCTCTCCTCCTCCTCTTCTTTTTTTCTCTCTCCAATCAATTTCTTAAATCACTCTCTCTCTCTCTTTAAAATTATTTGCATTCATGTAGATCATAGGTTGCTTGAATATTCTTAATTAACAATAATAAAATTGAAATTCATCATTGTCATGTAACCAAAATAATAATCATCTTTGTTATCATTAACAGTAATCGGCTTGCTTAATAACAAAAATACAGAAGAATAGCAACCAATGTACAAAGTTGTGGAAGAGCTTATATATATGTATGTAAATTCAAGAACACTAGAGCTGAAAAACAGCCGTATCATGTGCCAACTCTCCCTTGCTAATCCCAACTGGAGCTGCATATCTTGCTGAAAAATCAGGATATTCAGAATCAACTTCCCTACCAAATCCTTCATCAAAGTTGAGAGCATAACTTTGAGGATCATATTGACATTGCATTCTTGATCTTTTCTTGTTATTATTACTAAACCTCCTTATAAAATTCTTCCACTTTGGTCCTGCCAAGATTTCTGATATCTCTTTAACTCTCTTCACCTTCTCCACCAACCAACCATCTTTTATCATCACCTCTTCTTGTTTAAGCATTAGGTTTCTCTCCATGCCATTGCTGCTTCCTCGTCGCGGCCGACAACAAAAGCCTTGAAAACAGCCACAACAAGAAGAAGTGACTGCCTCTTCGTAATCTTCAGCATAAAGGGTGTCTACTAATGGTGAGCTTTCACCAATGGATTCCATAAGAAAGAGAAACAGGGCAGCCTTTTTCTCTCTCGAGAAGGCTAGGGCAAAGTTGATGGTTAGCTAGCAAGGATCAACGAGAAAAACAAAGGGTTTGCTAGGAAGGATGCTATATATATATATATATATATATATATATATATATATATAAGAGAAGCTTAATTAGGAAGCTACCAAACGGCTTAATTATAATTCTAGGTGATTTAGGAGAGGATTAATATAGATAAGGGTAGAGAAGAAAGCTGGAAGGATCTTAAGAAAATCAATATTTGGAATAAAAACTCTAGATGACAATGCCAGCCTTTTAAAAACTCTGAATGTCAAATTATATTAAGACACGTAGAGTAATAAACAAGCAATTGTTAATATTTTTTATAATAATCTATATCTCTATTGGGCTGTTGTAGATCTGTTTCTGACAGCTTAGTGATTTGATCATGAGTTAGTTGGATTCCTGTTAGCTAGGGTATTTAATGAAGGCTGTGTTTGCCGGCCAATAACAAGTGCAGCTGTGGCTTAAGTGTCACCTCTTCATTGACAGTTAGATATGCCAAACAGCTATTTTGGTGTTTTTGAATAATATTTTTGCAAAATTTATATTTATTAAAATTTTAATTATTGTATCAACAACAACTAAAGCCAAGGACAGTCTTGCATAACTACTCATGCCACGCACGCATTATTCCATTCCTACGAGCTTAAGAATATTTTTAATTAACAAATTTTTTAGATCAATTATCTTTAATTATTGATGGTTGGCTGCAGATATAATTAAGCATTGATTTTTTTTTTTTTATGTTTTCTATGGTACAGCAATAATTCTAATGAGCTGAAAAGGACTGCCTTTGTTTGCGAAATTAATACATGTAGAGACTGGAATTTATTAATTAGCACTAAAATCTCAATATTAAAAAAATTGTAATATTTTTATGTTTGATGCAAACTAGCTAGTTAATTTACCAATGAAGTGTTGATCTAGCGGTATTTAAAACACTGTTATCCCTATAAGGTAAAAATACAAGTTTAATTTTCAAGAAAC
>Ga0325401_1001306_pt1 | contig 20842 bp, 15 predicted proteins | sample PopdelMetagenome_FD_205666 | JGI IMG/M metagenome (GOLD analysis project Ga0325401, IMG submission 205666) | Populus deltoides microbial communities from Bellville, Georgia, United States - Xylem-PdKOR-R2 | ecosystem: Host-associated > Plants > Phyllosphere > Stem > Wood/Secondary xylem | place... | reverse complement strand
TTTTTTTATTTAATATTTTGTTGATTATTAATTGGCCAACATAAATTGGTTTGGTTTGATTTTTGTTTTTTCAATTATTATTAGTTCTCTAAGTGTTTATTTTAAATAAAAAAAATCTTTAGCAACTACAACAACAGCAATGCCTCCATTTTTTGCAGATATCAATTCATTGATTGGAGCTTTTGGTTTCATCCCTCTACACTTTATCTTGCCTGTTGTGTTCTTCAACCATCGAAGAGGAGCATTATTTTCTGGTTAAATGTTACTATTGCAATGGTCTTCTCAGCAATAGGGATTATAGCAACAGTTGCAGCAGTCAGACAAATAGTTCTTGATGCCAAAACATATAGGTTATTCGCTGATGTTTGACTAGATTAAATGGCATATTGGCTAATTGGCTCACAGTATCAGTAGCCAAATGTATACCCGTGTTTTACTCTTCTTTAGTGATTGAATATATAGAGTGCTCAATTCCTAAAAGCATCAGAAACAACTGACAATTGACAGCAAGAGTAGTTTCTGTCTTAAGCTGATATAAAAAAGGTACAAGATTTTGACGCCTTTGAGCTAACAGAATAAAGGAAGAAATATCAAACTAACACCACGTTTTAATGTTATTTATGAAGAAATGCTGTCACGGATGCAAATCTAGAGATTTTCATAACCGGGGGACACCAACAGTATTTGCTTTTGGGACTGCAAGACATTTTGACCACTACTGTTTTGGGAATCAGTATTTGCTTCTTGGTTTGAAATGACTGTGTTACCTGCTTCTTCATTTCTTGGTTCTGAAAGTGCAGATGTTGGTGTAGTGCAATTATCTTCCCCGTCTGTGGTTCCAGCGATTTTTACAGGAACCCTTCCTACATCAGAATTGGCAGGCAGACTGGGAGCAGCATGAGGGTCAGCAGATTGCCTCCTTTTAATCCCCTTGCCGATATTCTGCTTGAAACTGGCAATAACAAGCTGGTAAATCAAAACAAACCTAGCGTGAGATTTGCAAACAGGCTGATAAGTCAGTTTAATTGAAAAGAAAATTCATAAATTTTTGAACTCTGTATTCTGTACACGACATGCTGTTGACAGGAGACACAGCCATCTAGTGAACGCTTTCATAGAAAAATGAGTAAGCAGAACATACTTGAATAGGGCCAGCTGCTATTAAAGAGCCTGCAACACCACCACCAAAAACTCTCCCATCAGGTTTAGCCAGTGAAACACTTAGCATGCCATTTTTGCGATTTGAACCTCCTGTTTCGCCGAAAGTGAATGATCCAGATAAAGATAGAATTTCAAAGCGGCCCTAGATCAAATGGAAAATTAACCAGAAGCTACATCAGAAAAAGGAAAAGAAACAAGATAAAAGAGTTTCGTTTTTTTCAGGTACGATCATATCATACATCATATCTCAAAATTTCACCAGAAGGACCAGGCTGACGCATAATAACACTTGAGACAACACCAGTAGCAGAAAGAATGCAAACTGCTCGAGCACCCTTCTGAGATAATTCTATTATCTTACTAACAATATCCTGCAGGTCATAAAACAGAATTAGAACATCTTGACTCAGGACAAGCAATGGGAAGCACTACAAAAATACAAATATACAAAAAGAACAATTAAGAAACCTTAATTAATTCTCACATATTTTACAGTACCTCTCCAGTATACACAGGCACTACATGAGGGGTGAAGCTCCCCCCTGCTGTTTCTGCTGCAAAACCACCTTTACAGAGAGAATTTCAACACAAGTCAAGGGAGGGATGGAAAATAAAATGTAATACACAATATACACACATTTTGATTTGAATCAGACTATATATATATATCCCTTTTAAAAAAAAATTAAAAAAAAAGAAGAAGATAGTTTTAAGCTTCCTCTTTCAACAGGAAATTGAACTCGAATTTTTTTCATGTGTATTCAATTTCAAAATAATAATTTTCTTCGACATTGAAATTGGAATCATGTTTTTGTTCATCCAACCAAATATTAATTGTTTAATCCACTTAACACCAAATCAAAATTTCCATTACAATTCTACCATGCATTGATACTAAACATCAATCAAGATTTAATAGAAAGAAACGAAACAAATACTAATAAAAATACAGAAATTTTGCATATAATAAATATGAAAAAAATTTCAAACAATTAATCCAACCAAAAAGGAAAGGAAGGAAGGAAGCAACATAACGTTAACTACTGCTTATAAAAGCCTTTGCAGATTTTGAGTACTCACCAAGGGAAGCCAAGAGTTGCAGTTTACCAGAACCACGGGGCCTCCCTCTACCCCGCTTCTCGTAACTCGAGAGAGAAGAAGAGAGGCCCTGTGGCGGAGGCGGTGATGATACTAGGTTTGCATCCACATCATACTTCCTAGGCCTTCCTCTCTTTCTTTTCACGGTGCTTTCAACAACACCTTCTGAGCCTGACCCTCCGGAGCCGCCCGCTACACCACCACCTGGGTTGTTTGGCTCTAGGGTAGGATCACTGCCACCTGTTGCCACCTGGCTCCCTGGCGGGGCATGATCCTTTGTTGTAACTATAGGAGTCTCATCAGAAACTATGATGTTCTTCTCTTCCATGTAATCCATAGCAACTAAAAAAGAACAAGCTATACGTACTAAACTCACGCGAGGAGAAAAAAGAAAAAATATATATATATTTTCTGCTCAAGAAATTAGGAGATTATGGAAGAAAAATGGTTTTGAAGGTGTGGAAAAGGCGCCATGAAAGAAACCTATATATTGGAGAAATTTCTTGCTTGTGAGCTGAGTGGGATTGCTATGCAATAATATAGGGAAGAAAAAAGAGAAGGGCCTTTTCTTCCTTTTTCTTTTGAGAGAGAGAGAGAGAGAGAGAGAGAATTAATTCCTTAAAATATTTATTTTCTATAAGAAAAGGACAAATATTGCAGTTACAATATTAATTACTGGTTTTTAACTCTTTAAGGGGAAGGGAATCTGCCTTTATTTAATAATTCAAAAAAGAAATATCTTTGATTTATTTAGTAATAAAATAATCATTTTGCTTACAACTAAAACTGATTTTTTTTATTATGTTTAAGAGATTTTATTTCCAAATATAGCTGGAAAATCTGTAATATTTATAACGCTGTTATTTATTTTTTGAAATTTGATTTTTTAAATTTCAAACAAATTGTTTTATTGGATCAAAACTCTTTATAATGCACCATATTAGACACTAAATACAACAAATTTGATGTTTTCCACTAGTGAAATAGATATACATGAAAAAGATGGGGCAAATACATGAGATGAGTTTGGTGGAGACATTTGCATTATTGTTTCTGTTAAATTAGCAATTATTTTATTTTATTTGTTTTGCAGTTTTGGCTTATTTCTTTAGAGGAAAAAAAAAAGATATTAGTGTTTGTTTGTCGCAGAGAGTTATTATTGTTTTGCTAAATTTTAATTTTATTATTATAAATTAATTTTTTATATATTTTTGGATCGTTTCGGTGTGATAATAATTAAATTTTAAAAAATAAAAAAGTTATATTATTTTAATATTTTTTCAAATAAAGCATTTTAGTTGTAAGTTGTTTTCCATTATTTTAAACTTTTTTTCCCTTTTTCTAAATAAATCAAATACGGAAGATGAGGGAAATATTTTAAGTGCAGTAAACGTAACCTTTGCTTTTCTTTTTTCAGATCAGAAGCTCTTTCTTTGAAAACACATTCTCTGAAAATACTAGAAAAAAAAGGCGTATCCTATAAATAATCCATGCACAGCTAGGCAACTAACAACAAAGAAAACATCAGCAACAACAATAATGAATCAACACAAAATATTTTTGGTATCTAATAATTCGACACTGCCTGCACGCATGCAAAAGTGGAGCAGTAAAATCTCTGCACCAACAATAAATGCTCACAGGACATGCCAGATCCAATATTAATAGGAGGCTCAGATCAGATGCTCTCTCTCCATCGGAATCAGCATTCATCAACACAACAAGTAACAGAAACCAGTCTTACATTAGGGGTTGCAGGGAGCACTCTACAAAGGTTATTGAATTGAACTGCCATGAAAGAGAATACCCGGAAGAGCAGCAGTCTGATCACTAGAGTTTCATCATGAACACCAGCAATTTAATTAAGTTCAAGCCGATGGAGAAAACACAAAGGGATCGGATTTAAGATAATTAGCCTACCATTACTTCCAGGACCTAGCTAACTCAAATGGTTTAATTGGCCATTTCTATTAACTATAAAACAACATGAAATAAGCTCAAACAAAATCATGTTTCCCCTACCTGTATCGATCAATGGATTTGTTCTGCATACTCTGTCTCAGTAATTTCTATTCTATTATTTTGGTAACCATTGGGGACAGTGCAAACAAAGAAAGAAACAAAATACAGCCATCTGCTTCAGAAAGAAAGCTGTGATTTAGGGTTTTCATTCCACTTCATCATCCAAGTGTCCAAACAGCTGTCTCCAGTGCACTGATGCTTCTTCTGGTGTCCGCAGCTTCCAAAGGTGGGGCTTGGCTTTCTCACGAGCCTCTAGAATTTCCTGCATTTCAAAGTCCACTCTGGCAGGTTACTTTCAGGGGCAGAGTGAAAATAAACTAAGCAGACTAGCTGGAAGAAAAGGAATGATCTGTGCACATAGTGGTTCCATGAATGACACCTGTGAATCAAAACTATGTTGCGAACTCATGAACTTTATTTCATCAATCACTGGTTAAGAGAATAACATTGTTGCATTGAGTCACTCAAACCTTCAGAAGATTTAAAATGCAAAGCTTATCCAGATTCCAAAAACACCATCTTGCAAGAGACTCAAACAGGAGTTTGAAAACCTAAAAAGTCTCCATTGAAATTCTTTCTCCCTCTCTATGTACAGTTACAATATCTAAGCTCTATGCACTAAATATGCAAACATAAGATCCATTGAAGCTCTCCCTCCCTCGCTGCACAGGTGTAGCTATCCTAAGCTCTTTGTATCAAATATGCAAATGTAAGCTCTAATAAAGTTCTGTCCCTCTCTGTACAGTCACCGCATCTATTCTAAGCGCTACATACCATAATAACTAACAAACGCTTCAGAACCATTTATTTTGCGATAACTAATGCCAGCTCTGAACCCTTATTTTCAACCCCTGATCCTGGAACAACAAAAAAGGTGTTTTACGCTAAAGAATGTTGAACAAATTCAGACACTACAAGCTTGAAACTTTCAAACTAAGACCTAAAGCACCATAGAAGGTAGTTGTGCTCTGCACATTGCAAGCTACTTAATCTAAATTCCACAGAAACAAAACCCCCTATTCACATCCAAGAGAGAGAACAATGGCAACAATAATCAGACAAAGGGGCTAAGTGAATAAACTAAAGTCAGAACTCAAGGAGCACAGCAAAGATGTCTGCAAACAAAAAAATACTGGGCAAACATAATACAAATTAAAAAAAAAAGCTATTTGACCCAATCCTCATCAGTTGACACTTGACAGCAAATGAGATGCAGACTCATTCACATCAATATCACACAACAAATGCACAAAATTACAGTCAAGACAGAAAACATAAACACGGGAATGATCCAGAAAGATGACTATGGCTTCCAATATGAAAACAAAGTGATGAAGATTGACGCCTTCATGCATGAGTAATCATAATCAAACATTGGAATTTGGCGGTTGGAACCCATTTTTTGCAGTAAAAGGATCAAGAATGCTCAAAGGATATTTCCTCAGAATTATAGTAAGAACTTTGTTATGACTTCTACCATTGAGTTTTGATCCTTACAGTCAAATTTCTAAGCTTTTATGAGTAATAAAAGAAGAAATACATAGAAAAAAAGAACCCAATAATTATACTACCAGGACAAGAAATCATTAACAGAGAGTGATAAGAATAAATGCTAAAGAACCCTTAATTTTATGCGTATAAATAGGCTTTAAAAAGGCAATAAAACAAAGCTTTGCAGTAATTGAAAGAGAGAGAGAGAGACCTGGACTTGAGAAGATCTTTTAGTCTTGAGAGTCAAACAGTCGACCAAATCACTCCATTTCTGAGAACAGTTATCAAAAAGTCCAAGCCTGTAATATTGCTGCATTTGATGCACTGGAGCTGCCCCAAAATTATTAATTAATGATGAATAATTCCCATGATTTTCGTTATTTAATCAAACATTTATTCAAGAAATAACTATACTGTGATTTTGCAGCAAGTACTTACAGTAGCAGAACCAGAGAGCGTCGAAGCAGGTAGTGCAAGATAAGCGCCGTTTGGCTGTTGAAGACAAGGAAGATGCTGCTTCCCGCTCTGGATCCGTTGCCATCTCTAAATATATGGATCCGCCACCCAAAGTCCACAGCTTCCTTCCTGTATGATTGATTCTGAATTTCTGATAATTTTTCTGGTCGGGTTCGGGTTGAGAAGCTCGTTAACAAGAACCCGCGCCGTTAATAATCCTGTCGGGTTTTATTTTATTTTTGGAACCAAAAGCCCATTTAGTTTTTTAAAAAAATTGTTACAAAAGCCCACTAATGAGCATGCCTCACTCTATCAGGCCCAATTTCCTTTCTTATGATGCCTAGGAAGATACAAATGTCAGGACCTTCCCCTTAATTCCTTTGCCCTAAAAAAAGGAGGAATCAATCTTCTTTTATGATCTTAAAGTCTTTATCATAATTTTTAAATTTGAATAGGCAGAGTATAATTTTGGGATTTGCAAACTCACGAACACCTTCAAATCTAACAAGAGAGACGGCATGAAAAACAAACTTGCTTACCACCCAAACCAAATTGCCAAAGGTTTTACCATAATTCTAACATTAGAATACAATTTTTTGCATTTTCTAGGAGACATGATAATACAGTCGCTGATGCAGGATAGTGCAGAGTTAAACCTATCAACTAACAAGAAGTTACATTTGGGGGGGTGATCTTTTCCCTCTACATCCCACCTGTCCAAAATCGTCTTCCTATATACAACGGGCTGTGTTTGAGAATCTGCCCTTGAATGTAAATGGATTCCAAATCCACAAGTTCAGTTTTGGACTTTGAAAAATAATTTTAAAAAAAAATGATCAGAAATATTGGCCGTGTCTCCCTTCCATGTCCAGCAGCTCTATTTCATTTCAGCCTCAAAAGGACCACCCTTTTACTAGATGAGCAAGCTTCAAGCAAGACGAGATTGCAACCCATATGGAATTTTGCCTCAGAGATCAAATCTTGTTGCCTTTAGCAAAGGTATACCCAGCCTCCTTCAAAGTCCTCGTTGCTATATGAAAGGCATGTAACTTTGTTGGGCTCTAATCATCTTGGTATTGGAAGCTCATGCTCACCTGAGAGTAATGGTGCCAAGAGTAATGGTGCCAAGATAAGCGCAACAGAGCTCCATATACATCACTAATCTATGTAAACAGCATCTTCAGCTCTTCAATACGCGCAGTTCGAACTTCTTGATCAGTTAAGGCACCTGAAATCATTAGCTGCTTGCGCGCTTGCACTGCTTCCATTCTTTCCTCAACTGTTCCCTGCCATCCAGATATATTCAAAAGAGTGCAAACAGTCATGTTAGTGAAAGGTCAGAAACAGATCAGTGTCCCTGGGTGACTCAAATAGTGGAAAACAATGACGCTGATCAAGTGACCTTCAAACTTAAAATTCCCAGAACAGGTACAAAACAAGCTACTAGTGTCTGTCTTTATTTTCTTTCATGGAAAAAAAAAGTCAAGTGGTTGAGCCACTTGAAAAGGCTCTACTGCCAGAGTCAATAACATAGCAGACAAAAAAATTGATAAGCTCCAATTGCATGGGTTACAAAACAAAGAAAAAATGTACCTTCACAATGAACCGCCTGATCATCACTCTTTTAGTTTGTCCAATGCGATGAATACGCATGACAGCTTGCTCCTCTACAGCTGGATTCCACCATGGATCCTATGAAAAAACTTGAACATTAATGTTTCTTGCATAACGTCCCAGTTACAGAACCAAAAGCATAGTGAAGATGGAAGAGGAACAACCGGAGGGAAGTTCATGTGGTGTAGGTTGAACCAAATAAACATACAGCCAAAAGAAAAAAGGTAGTCTGAACCTGAACAAAGAATTTTGGTGTGGAAAATAAAGAAATCTACCTAACAGAATACACCTTGTAAATGCAGTTATCCACAGCTACTAGTTAGCTTAGTTAACAAAGTCACTTCTCCTAATGCATAGACGAGTGGGATGACAGGATCTAATCCCCAGGAATCAAGGGAGAAGAGGGTTGACCCATTGTGGAAACCATTGGAACGAAAAAATACAGGTGGTTATATAAAATGTTCAGGTAAATAATCAGCAAAGATCACTCAGCGAACCAACAAAACATAAAGTGTTGGGCAAATGTTTATCAAACAAACATTGCGCGCACCAAAAAAAAATCATATCACAAGTGACCTAGAGTCATTTTACAAGCCCCTAATCAAAATAAAAGCATTAATGTAACAATATGCTACTTCTTTTAACTCTAATCCAAGACATAATGGTAAGGTTTTCAGTTCTAAGTAAGGTTGTAAATGGGCATATGAAAATGCAAATTTAAGGAAAAATCTTGCCACAATTTAGATAACAGAAAGTTCAACATTGTGCATACCATAACAAAGGCATTGGACGCTGCTGTTAAATTTATCCCTACCCCTCCAGCCTTCAGTGACATCAGCAATACCTAATTGCACAAATGCACAAAATAATCAAGTCCAAGCTGTCTACAAAACTACCAAATACAATACCCAGCTTCCATCACAAAAGGGAAAAGGAAAGAGCAGAAAACAAAAGAAAGTTTCACAAACCAGGATGCTGTCATCTTCTGAAAACTGTTTTATAACTCTTTCACGCTGCTGCTGGTTTAGAGTCCCATCAAGACGAACAAATGAAATGTTACTCCTGGCAAGAATTACAATGATAACTCCATTAGTACTGAATGCATGAAATACAGTGACTCAAGGCACCATTTCATAAAGAACAATATACACATGACAGGACAAAATTATTGAAATTTTCATGAGCATAATAAAATAGATGCACAAGATAAGAAGGTCCCTCTAAAATAGTGAAGCCAGTCCCAGCAGGATCCCATGTACACCATGTTAGTCTCTTTCCCCAGTGTAAACACCAACCGACACACACACAGTGGAAATGTCCATCACTGAAATGCTCACAACTAAAAACATCCTATGAGTTCTTCAAGCAGCTCAGAACTGGTACCTGGAAAGAGGGATTTGTAAAAGATCCAGAAATGCAGTCCACTGACTGAAGAGAATGCTTTTAGATCCTGACAAACGAAGAATTTCTAGTTCTTGCAAGAGAGCCACAATTTTGGAAGATTCAACCCAATTTTTCTCAATATCTATCTGGAATCTACTGTCAGTCGGAGCCGTAATAAGCTCTTGCCTTGTGATGGCTTTCCTGTAAAAGGACAAATGAACAACTCTTAAATTCTAGGACCGGCAAATATAGGACTTCAAGACCAGTAAATTTAAAACTTAAAACACAACTGTGGTTGCAAAACAAAAATTGAAAAATACCTACAAACAGGACATAAACCGGAACTAGCATTTCGCCAACTTGCCAGGAGACACTCTCGACACAATCGATGAGCACAAGGAGTCAATACTGCATCTTCACATGCCTCGAGACAGATTGGACACTCTCCCTGCTCTCCCTTACTTAGCTCCTCCACAACCTCTTTAATGTATGCCCTTGAAGGCACATTTATTGCTTCTCCTTCAAGGACAATCTGGTCACCTTTAAGGAAACGTTTAGCTAGCTTGTTCAGATCAGAATATTCTTGAGTATCACCTCGACTGGACACACAAAGCCATCCATTACAAAGAATTTAACAAATTCTCTCACGTCAAAAAAAAAGAGCAATATCAAAACTAATTTACAGAATATTCAGTGTAAGAAAAACTCTGCACCAGTTGGTTTCCAACCATGCTGTGGCAAGTCTACAAACATGCACAATACTTAATCTACAAGCCACCAATCTCCTTCACGGAGAGTTTTTTCCACAATGTAATAACAACAGGGAAGTGATAGCAAAAGGAAAAAAAAATCAAATTGATAATGGCATACATTTAAAAAAAAACCATCAAGAGAAATGAGATAGGATTGTGGAAGAAAATTATCAAGTTTCACTGATTACTAATTCATTTATGTGAAAACAATAAAATATTCATTCAGAGATAGCAGTACAACTGTGATCCTTTCTCTTAATACAATAAAAAAATTGTGGAAAAGTTTCTTTTCCTGTATCAGATATGTTCAATGAACATTGATTGAAGCATACGCCAATATATACACCAGAACCCTTGAATTCTGTTGAACCACCATTCTATCATTCAAAATGAATTCATTAGTATGCAGGGAAGATAATAGGGAGTAAGCTAAGGACAGTAAAGTCCACACCTCATCACAAGAAACGGATGATCACAGCATTGACGAAGACGTAAAAGTAATTCCAAAATAGAAGCATAATTATGAAGAACCCGCCCTTGCTCAACAAATTGATCAAACTTAACCTGGAAAGATGCCCAACAGTATGTTATATAAAAGACATGAAAGAAAAGCTATAATCAAATAATCACATGAAACACAATAATGGAAATTCAGTAAAATATGTATACCTTGGATTTTTTAAACAAAGCCTCGTAGAAATCTTTTTCAGCTTCTGTTAGTTGGCAGTAAATCACCTGAACATCAGCTGGAGGGAGAACTAGAATTGGCCTGTGACAGTCAAAAAGTTTAAGAGAAGAACTATAGAAGGCAGAGAAGGGACAAAGTAATATGCCATTAGCTGCACCTGCCCTCTCGATCTAGACTGGTCTTTGTTCTCCTTAACATAATAGGTTTTAAGATGGACTTGACCAACTTTAGCCCTCTCTCATCACCCTCCTCAAATGGTTTTTGGACAAGTTTATTCCACCTACATTACACATAGGAACAATTTAATGAACATAATTGTCATGCCACAAAACTCTAAAAGATAATAACAGTAAGAATGCAACATCCCCAGAACTTTAACAAATGATTAACCTACCAAGAGAAGTACATGTATAATCCATGCACATGTTTAACAATGATGAGATTAAACACATGCATGCATATGATCGGGGTGACATTTTCTAGAAATTAAATGCATAGACATCAAGTTCATTAAGACATGATTTTCCTATCTTCTTTATGCAAGAATGCTTCAAGCAACAAAAAAAAAATATTCTTTCATATGCCTCAGCAGTTGTCTACATGAATATTATAAAACTGTAGAAGTGATGTTCCTAAATGAAAGAAGCAAGTATTTCTGGAGAAGAAATTAGAATTTAAACCTCAACCAGAGATCTGGTTGAGATTCTCCTTAAGTTTTACGCCATAGCAGTACATGTCCATGGGACTATTTGGATAAAAAGTCACCTTTGAATTCAAAACTATTATCGAATTAACTGTAACCAATTCTATAGTTTTTGCAACCAAAAACAGATAAATGACCTACCATGCCCAATTTCCCCAAGGTTCCACCTTCAAAAACCGAAGAAGGCTGTAAATGTCCTCCACATTGTTCTGAGATGACAAAATTACATGTCAGGATGCATAAAAATTACAAGTAAAAGACCCCACCCAAAAAAAAAAAGATGGAATGGAAATTAAATTTTTCATCTATAGGAAAAGAAAAGTCCTATCAGCTGCAGATAGCTGAAAAAATCAAACTACACAAATTTTCAAAGTGCATTGACATCATATTGATGCTTATGAGTCCAAAAACTGCTCCATGCACCAGCTCGAGGTATCGCCTATCTAACCAATTTAGAAAAGGAGCGTTCATATGTAACTCCAAATTAAAACAAAGTGATTGAGAGGGCATTGCTCATAGATAATGCATGACACGTGTCAAAAAGCTACACTCACAATATAACCTTGTGGCTCACACATTAAAACTGAACATATGCAATATCTAGCAGTTGGCACACCATCAAGTATTTGAGCTCATCCACCAATCCAGAATTCAGAACTTCAAAGACTCCAAACAAGAGAAGTTAACAAAGATATGCACCATCTAATAAAAAAATGTAACAAAGGCATTTTGACCCCATAGTTACAGATACATCCCCATAAAATAATCAGAATTAAGCTTATTGTACTTTGGCTGATTAACATGATGTCTATGGTAGTGGTTCATCCCATAGAATACCTTATGGATGAACTCAAGCAATCAAATTTCTCTATAATATAAAATGATACTCCTATTAGAAAAGATCTAACATTTTATCATTTTTTTATAATGAGACAAACACCCTTAATCTGCTGACTATTTGAAAAAGGGAGGGGATGTTGGGATCCATTAAATCAGGGTTGGGATTTATAAAATACGAGCATACCTGAATGGGAGTCCCAGTAAGACACCAACGACGATCAGCAACCAGAGCGGCAGCAGCCATCGAAATTTGACTTTTTGAGGACTTTATGGTATGGGCCTCATCAAGAACCACTCTAAACCAATGGACTGAATAGAGTCCCCCATTCCCTACAGCATCCTGCAAAGCAGACAGTTAAGCAGAAGGTTCTCCACACAATATGTCAAGAAAAAAATCCCATTAACACAATGAGCCTTTAAAACTACCTCTGCTGAAAAATCTGAGGCTAACACTCCATATGTAGTTATTACAACATTACTCTGGGCAAGAAAATTTGCATCCTTCACTCTGCTTTGTCCATAATGAACATAAACAGACAAAGAACCAGGTTGGGCATGAATTTCTAACTCCGCCTGACAAAGCACTCAAATGATCATTTTCATAAACAAAAGAGTGCATAACAAGATAACACGGACATGTGAAAAGGAGTACCAAAATGCTACAATGCAAGTGAAAAAGGAAAAGGCTATGTACCAAAATGCAATACAAATACCTTCCACTGGCCCAGAAGAGTCACTGGACATATTATTAGATTGCCACCGTCTACAAGCATCTTCTTTTGCTTCAACTTATCAAAGCCTGAAAATTTTGTTGCCTTGTTCAATTGATTTGGATGTTGGTCTGAGTTATCACTTGAACCACCTCCAGTGCAAAGCTGATTCCCAGATTGACTATTTGACAACCCACCCTTGTCTGAATGAGCGAGTACGAGGGATATGGTCATGATGGTCTTCCCAAGTCCCATAGCATCTGCCAGAATCTTCAAAATCATAATCTGATCAAGACACTGCACACAGCAAAATAGGTACATATTCAAGTTTCAATAGAAGCTGATGTACAGATACATACTCCTCCTCTGGCCATTTGAAGTGTGCTTGGAAATTCTATTGTAGCATCACCTGAAAAAACATTCAGATAGACAACAAGCTCCCTCCTGTTTAAAACAGATACCTTATTAATACCCATCTCAGAGTGACTGTAACATATTGAATGCTACAAGAATCTGACGTACTTGTCTGCTAAATGATAAGCCTCCCAACATGGATGAAGAGTTGTTGCTGCATCATCCATGCATTTTCCCTTCTCCAGCTGAATCATCCAATGTAGGGCCTGCTTTTGGTAGGGACGAAGCTCACATTGGAGTGTACTTGGAGGATCCATTTCCTAAATCAGAACCATTTTCAAGTAAGTCACCTGTTATGTGCATTCAGAAGCTCCACACACACAATATTCTCATGCACATGAGTACCTCTATCTCAGAGCTGTCTCCACCACCAACAATATTCTCAAGATCTGCATCTGAAATGGACTCCTCATTCTCAATTTCATTTCCATTTCCAGATTGATTCTTAGACTTGTTGGCGTTTAACAATGACACAGGAAGACCAGAACCATCCTGTTCATTTAAAAAGTGGTGACAAAAAAATCCAATGACAGGAGAAAGGTGTTTGGAAAGGACAAGTCCTTGCTTTTTTACCTTTGAGTTCAGAGGTCGCTTCCTTGTGTTCAAATCAGCAGGCGTAAATTCTGCCTAATTATGAAAAAAAAAGCATTATCATATTTGAGAGACAAAACCCTTATCTTATTTGTAAAAAGAAAAAACCATCTTGTAGCAAAATTCACAAGTTCCATATTCAGCTTTAAAGAAACAATAACAGAGCGGAGTCAAGTGACGGACTATCAACCTTCTTAAAAGGGGTCAGGCCAAGCAAGCAGAAAAGGATTGAAAGAGGATGACCGACTGTTTCTTCAGTGGAATTGGCAGTTGCTTTAAGTGAGGTCTGTTGGTGCTCGTGGAACATTACACTATTCAAGTATACACTGGGACAAGGTTCGGATTTATCAGAAACTGTAAGTGAACAAAGTATCATAGCATAAAAAAGCAACCAACCATCATTGATATTTTGTAATTTCTCAAATATGATGAAGCAGACTATGAATTGTTAAATTTAACTTGCACACTCAGTGATAAAAGATGACAAAAACAAAAGGCACAACTTCGTGAAATAAATTAAACCCCGACATTTGCAAGTTTACCTCACCTTATTGATAATTGAATTGTATCCATTATGCCTAGCACGTTAGGAGCGGATTTACAACATCCCATAATCCTGACCTTTCCATCTCTAACAAGCGGCAAAAGACACCGTGCCCAATCATTAGGTATTCGACCAAGCTGCCAAAAAATCACAACACGGCACATAAAACTCACGTTTATGCATCATCTAAACACCACCCCCAGCATTACTCACATTTCTTTACAGTGCATTAAACAGAGTGAAGTATCACATAATATTCATTCTAAAAGTAATTACTTTTGGATTAACCATAAATCACCCAATTGAGTCAAAACAAATGATGTAACATACCTCTCCACTATCTTTCGTAGAAAACCTAACAATCTCTGAGCACGCTGTCGCAGCCTGCCTTCTCCTCCCAGAACCCTTACCCGGCGAAGGCGAAGGCGAAATCGAACTTTTAACCTTCAAAGGAAATGTGAAATCCACTTCATCACCAGCCTTCACTCTCCTCCCTTTACACGTCGACAACCCCGCCACTTCACCGCAACCAACAAACCACCATTCACTCCCAACCAAACCCGAAACACTCCCATTATCACCAACAGTGCTGTCACTCGCGTCATTTTCAACGCGATTGACTTCTAAATTCTGGCTCGGGTTACGGTCTCCATTATCTTTAACGACAAAATTGGGTGGCTTGTAGGGTACGGTTTTAGATTTTGGATTTGGGGTTTTGGGGGTTAGGTTTTTCTGTTTGGAAATAAAATTCGGGGTATCAAGGATGATGTTGATTGCAGCGGTGGGGTCGTTTTTTGCCAAGTGGAGAGCTCTGATTATGTCCATATCGGAGAAATCACAGCCAACGATTGATCGGACGGTACAGACTAGCTCTTCGGTTACCTTGGTTCCCATCTTCAGTTTCTTCTAGTTATACTGAACCTGCTTCTTGGAATTGAGCGTTTATGGAGGAATTGTGAGAAACCAGGAGAGAGATGAGGGTCCTGGCGCTAAAATGCGCTTGCGGTGCAGGTTAGGAGAAGTTCGAAAATAATGGAGTGATTGTCTGGGTAGAAAAGGCGGGGGCGGTGTGTGAATATTAATGGGGGAGGAGGCGGACGAAAGACGCTTTACACATCATGTTTCCCGCCCCACCGCTTTTATAAGAACTAGTTTTCTTTAAGGGTGAGTGCGTGCTTTCCTCTTTCAGGGCTTACGACCCTATTCGCCCCCTCACTTCTATAAAATGTTCAATTAAGTCCCTTTACCGGGTATAAGTCTGATCCAATCCCTGTATGGGCTTATGTTAGTTTTGTGGTTAATGTTAACCGTCCTTCAAACCAAGTTGTGGCGACTCCAACTTCTTTTCGTTGACCAAGAAACTCATAATTTTGACTTCCGTATATTCAGCGTTATTTTTGTATTTCAAAAAAAAACCCATTACACGCATCATAACAAATAAAATTAAAAAAAAAAGTGAATTGATCGCATTTATTGTAAAAATATAATTATAAGATTGTTATTGAACAGAAAAATTATTGAACTAGATTTTAAAGGTAGATTAAGTGATTTTTCCAATGTGACACGATTGTCTTAAATAAATTATATAAAGTTAGACTAGTTATTTTCTTAATTACATGGTACAATTACTATTTTAACCTTGAAGTAAAAAAAAAATACAATTCCTTTCCCTTAATGGCATTTTGGTTTTTTTATTCTTTAAAATAATGCAATTACTTTGATGAACTTAGAGATAAAATCAACATAGTGGCTTTTGGTAATTTTATGTTAGTTTTATTATGATTTTTTATGATGCTCAAATGTATTGTTGTAATTGATGTATATTAAATAATATTGAGAAAAACTTTTAGTACGTGTGTAACACGCGCTAATATATGGACAACCCTCTTGTTGTTTGGGTAACATGTGTGGGGTTGTCCAACCTCCAAGCCACTGCGCTTGAATAGTTTTTGCACCTCTAACACGAAGGGGTGGCGCATGCCCCAAACACTCCTCGAGCATGGTGTCGACGACCATTTCTTTTTTCTCTCTCTCCACCTTTGATTTTTCATCAGCTCCTTCAAAAATCTGGACCAACCCCTGCAATTTATTTTTCATTCATATTTAATCCATGTCATTTTGATTACTATTTTTTTATTTTGAATTGTCCATGACATTACAGATTTTTTTTTAATTTCACCATCTACCATTTTTTAAACTATAAACAATTTATCACATTACAGATATTTTTTCAATTTCATTCCTTGTGATTTTTATTATTTCAAATTCAGTTATCGTTCTCTTGATTACTATTTTTTCATTTGGGATCATTTTTATTTTTTAAAAAAATTCATCATCTTTAGGTTTTTTTCTTTAAAACTTTATTTTTATTTTTTTTGTTGCTATTTTTTTTTGCTTTTGCAAGTTTTTTAAATATAAATATTTTATCCACGGTTACATCCCTCAAGGTTAAATTGGCTAGGAGTCAAGCTTTTTTATTGAACCCAAGTCAAAGATTTCACGGGTTACGAGTTTTAAAAATTAGATCATGTTTAACAAGTTCGCCTCAATTTGCTTGGTTTTTCTCTTTAAAAAAAAGAGTTGATATTTTTTTATTTTTTATCATTGGTTTTTTTTTAGTTTTGCTTTGTTGTTTTTTACAATTTACCTTCCATGAGTTTAGCCCCGGGTCCTTGATCAAGATCATCGGTTTCAAAAGTTATCATGGGTTCATTCTTTTTTGTCATTTTTAAAATTAGTTTATTTCAACTTCATCCTCCAAATATTTTTCTTGTTTTTCTTTTCATTAGATTATCTCAATCTTATACCCATAGTCATGGGGTCTAGGAGCTCAATCAGTTTAATAGGGTTTTTTTTATTTTTTTTTTACAGTCTCGCCCTTCAATATCGGGTTGTTTAAGAAACTAGATTGGCTAACGTCTTGTTCTTCTTTACTTTTTTTGTTGCTATTTTTTTATCAATTTATTTATTGATGTTGTATTTTTTTTTGTTCATATTATTTAGAGTACTAGTTGAGCCAATGACTTGAGCATTAGATTTCTTCTTCACCTTGTCATTTTCTTTCATTTCAAAAAAAAATAATTGTTCGGTCTAGATAAAGTGTGTGTAACAAATCTAGATAGAGTCTAAAGTCAAAATGGCCTAATTCAACCTCTATCCTTAACATTTCTTTTTTATTAAGGGTTGTTTGGTGGTATGATGAAGTGTGATTGAAACTGTATTTTATTCATATCACAATTTTAAAAGTGTTTGGTTAGTCAATACATACAATGATTTTATATAAGCTCCGTTGAAAATTCTCTCTTTAAATATTGGTTATGAAAAAGTTATAGTTTGTAACTTTTTAAAACAACGACTACAAAAATTATCACAATATTAAATACACATTAAGTGCTCCCTAGAGGTTGTAGTTCAACTTGTTTTCATGAAAAAATGATTTTTTTGCTTCAAATTATTCTTTTAGTGTTTTTGTATATTTTTTATGTGTTGATGTAATAATAAATTAAAAAATATATTATTTTGATGTATTTTTTAGCAAAAATAATTTATACCACAGTTCCAGACAACCCGTAAATCTTTCATCCAATCGGTATATCGAAGTTTCATAATTTTATTTCAGAATCTGTTTAGAATTGTGGTAACGATTGCGGTTCAAAATGTTTTTTACTTAGAAATGCATCAAAATGATGTATTTTTATTTTTTAAAAAATATATTTGATATCAACATATCAAAAAGTCAAAACAATAAAAAAAAACACTAAAAAATATTAATTATAAAAAAAAATCTATTTTTTTTTAAAAATACAAATTAAATCTCGCGTTTTTAAACTAGCCCTTAATTATGCCCCTTACGTAAAATATCAAGGCGAGAGACGCAACTTGAACAAAATTAATTTATTTTTTGTGTTTATGCTAGCTTAAATGTTGGAAAGTTACTTATACTGCACAAAAAACATTTTCTGTAAAAGTTCATGAACTATTAATCAATCTTTTAAATAATCAACCGCGAAAGGTCCCCAAAATCTCCTATACTTACTCCACACTTAAAAAAAAAATTAGTAATTTTTATATAATATATTTCTTATCATTTTTATGAGTGGACCCATATATATCCGAGCTCAGTATTTAAGTGGATTTAAAAAATAAAATCTCACATCTTATCATACCCATATATTTTTTAATAGAGATTAATTGATTCCATAAAATATGGATTTGACATTTCTATAAATTCACAAATACACTCAACCCTTAGTTAAGCCTAAGACCCTTTTATGATTATCCTTTCGAAGGGCTATTATAAAAAATTAAAAAAAAACTCTGATACATCACTATCTAACGAGGGACTTGAAGACATGGTAACTACAAACAAAAATTCATAGTTGATATGATGATTTAAATTCCATTTGCTCGGCCTATTCTAGTTGGATCGACACACGAAACAAAAATCAAAGGAAAATCATCTGCGTGAAAGCTTTCAAGGGATTGAAAGAAGTTGTTATTCTTCAAAAATACCTACGACGTGTCAAACCAAAGACTTTAGGTGGATCATGTCAACAATGGCCACAGTTAGCTACTAACCCTTTCCAATTACACGCACATCCACTTATTTTCCAATTATATTTGAAAATCTTGGCGGGTAATTCCATTAAGTGGAAGTTTTTCCCGCCAATTCGCCCAATTTTATGTCCCGTTTTAGCCCTTTAAAGTGGTGAATAGAAACAAAAACGTGTGTGTCTACACTAACTTTTTAACTCGACTAGTGCGCACGTTACCGGAAACGGGCTAAACTCCGAGTCAACTCGTTGTCCTGGCGGATTTTAATTCTTACATATCTGTAATTTACAATAAAATATTTATAAAATGATGTAATAATTGTTCGAATTTCGACGGAGGCGCTGGCCAAGGCACCAAGCAACTCGAAGGCGAGGTTATGCTGTCTGCGGGCACGGGTAAGCATTTCTGTGCGATTGTTTCGGCTCTTGCTATGTTGCAATGGCCCCCACTCGTGGTGAGGAAGCTATTAAACTTGGCAAGGATTGGGCCAAACGTGGAGTGGGCAGTTTAGATTTAACTTAGTTAATTTAAAATAATATTGTTTTAATATATTAAAATAATAATAATAATAAAATGATATTATTTTGATTTTAAAAAAATTAAATTAAATTTTAATTAGATTTCAAGTTGACTTACTAAGTCATCGGTTATGATCAAGTTAATTCCCATTCATTTTAATTTAAAATTTGATTCGAGCTAGATCTTGAATTAATAAATTACCAAGTTAACTTGTTATGTTAGTTTAATAACCATGATAAAGAGTTGTTTAATTTTTAATAATTATAGATTGATAAATGGTTACAACGAGAAGGAAAGAAATCAACACTCCATAAATAAGATCATGCTAGATAACAATGATTGTGTGGTAAAATGTTGTGTTCTGTGTGCGCTTCACCGTCAGTTATATGTTTTTTCAACAAAAAAATTGTACATTCAAGGTTTTGCATCACGTTTTTGTTGTTAAAAAAATAATAAGTGAAAATTAAAAAGTTTATCCATACATGTAATCAAATAAATCACGCATTGTATATATTAATGGATAAAAAAATGATAACTAACAATAAAAATAAAAAAATCAAGAGATACATGTAGATTAAGATATTTAATTCCGCAAGACGAGACATTTATCCTGTTGTATTTGCCACGTTTATTTATTGAAATAATTTTTTATTTAATCAAATGGTAATAGAAATAAACACACTAATTAATTGAAAAAATAAAAAGAAAAAAAATATTACACAAACCTGCACATGTTATAATTATTATATGCAAATAAATTTTTTCTCCTCTCCAAAAAAAAGTTCACAAATACAAAAGATTTTAAAAAATACATATAAACAAGAAAAACCTTTTTAAAAATTAAATGCATTACAAAAAAAAAAAAATGTAAATACTTAAAACACAACAAGATGCGTGGACAAGCGAGCACTTGATGTAAACATTAATTCTCCTGGATGTTTTATGGTGCTCTAAGATACAAGTGATTATTCATTGTAACAGTCAGGGTACGAAATTAGCCTTGCAGGAAAAACCCATTGGCTTGGGCACTGGAGGCAAAAATGTATTTTTACCTTGACACAGTTGTTTTTAACATGTTATGTGGAGCTAGATTTGTCATTTTCCTTTTATATGCATAATAAAATCAATTGTATATAGATATTTTCCTTTTAACCCCATATAGCCTTTGATTAGAAAATCCTTATACTTTAGGCTTAGAGGTGTTTAGATTCTTTCCTTTCTTGTATATAATGTAAATACTTTGACGCCCTTGGAGATAGAAAAATTAAAACTTTCTTATAAGGGTATTTTGATCGTTTTTTT
>Ga0325401_1001304_pt1 | contig 20866 bp, 6 predicted proteins | sample PopdelMetagenome_FD_205666 | JGI IMG/M metagenome (GOLD analysis project Ga0325401, IMG submission 205666) | Populus deltoides microbial communities from Bellville, Georgia, United States - Xylem-PdKOR-R2 | ecosystem: Host-associated > Plants > Phyllosphere > Stem > Wood/Secondary xylem | place... | reverse complement strand
AAAAAAAATATATATATATATACTTAAAAAACTCACATTATAAATCCAACTTCATTTCTTTCTTTGATTTTGGACAAACTCGAGGTATTTTGATTTTCTAAATAACAATTATGAGAAGATTTTAAGATATATTTAAAATAGAAAAGTTTGGTGAAGAAAAATATTTTTTCTTTTCCTAAACTTGCCCTAATCTCTTTTCTCTTTTTAGCTGCAATAATTTTCATTGCTTTTTAGCATTAAATTTTAGATCCATCGTCTATGTTCATATATCCGAATTAAGTTTTCATTTTTTTTGGTTAATAATAAGAAATTTTTAAGTTGTAGTTTATATATAACTCGAAACCAATTATCTGTTTAGGAATGTATTGATTTTTGTTTTTTAAATTATTTTTCATATGAAAATATATTAAATTAATTTTATTTTAAATTGTTAATATAAAAAAATTATTTTATTATATTTTTAATTATAAAATACTTTTAAAAAACATTATGTTATACATTACCAAATTTATTTTTTTCTATTTTAGAGCATGCATTCAAACTTAGGAAGTAAGCCCTAAAATCTACTTTGGGCCGAGAAAGCTCAAATCTATCTCTATTCGACCATTTTAATCCAAAAACAATTCATCAAGCATAGCTCAAACTATATTGGTAAGCTCTCTAAAATAATTAGCCCATATTATTATTCTACGGGACCCTTTGGCATTTGAGTTTCGTCTTCAAAGAAACATCAAGGCAAAAACCACAGAGACTAAAGCAGAGATCAAAATTCAAAGACTTTGTTTGTGTTTGGTTTCTCTGCTTCTAATCCATTGATTAATAATCAGGTAAATATGATTTACTTTGAGCAAATTTAATGATTTTTTCCCGATATTATTGAACAAAAGTTTTTTTTTTCCAAGGTATTCATGGTCTTTTCTTTTAGCAGACTTCAAAGATTAGAACTTTTAAATCTTCTGCACTTGCATAAGAATTGGAGGTGCTAATTATTGTTTCTGTTAGATTTGTGTTGGTGGGTTTAGGTTTCACTACAAGGAGATCAATTTGATTTGTGATAATTAATTAGAGTTTGTTAGGGCATGATAGGGGTTTGGTTCCTTTCCTAGGTTGTAAAATGAATTTATATGAGAAACCCATTCGAGGAATCAGTTTAAAACTTTGTGGAAACGGTAAAAGAAGCTAACTTTGTTGGGTTTTTCATTGTGGAGGGGACTCTGTGGATGTTTGAATTTTTTTTATGGCGTATTTGGTTGCTGATAGAGTTTAGGATTTCGAAAAGGGATGTCCTTCATTGAATTTTAGACTTTCTTTTCTGCATTTTGCAAACTAAATCAGGTTCGAGCATAAACATGTGAATTCAATTTTGTGCGGATTGTTTCTGGAAACTGAAATCCTCGATTATTTGTATTATGCATCTTGATATCTCGTATTCATAATTAATCAGCTAATTGCTGGCATTTGCAGCCTTGGATAATTTTCATGAAGGGTGTCTTTTCTGACTATATTTATACTCTATTGGAATCTAAAATGGCATTTTTTTTTCCACTTTCTTCTCCTCTGAAATGAAATGTTTTATTACTTTAATTCTTGATTTGTGCTAAGGTGGTTGAAGATGGATCGCAGATGGTACAGTGATAAACAAGAAACAAGCACCCACAATAAACAGCAACTTGTTAGAGAACAGGTAATTTCAGGCTTATAAAATTATATTGCCTTTTTTTATGGCTTTTTGCATATTTGATGGATTGCACCAACATAGCCTATTCAATACAGTAGGCTTAATGAGGAGATTTTTGTGAATTTCCAATTGGCTAGTTATAAGTGGCTTGTAAATTTCCCCAATTAAGGAATAACCTAATTTTGCACAGTCGCTTAATATTTATAATAATTGTTCACATGGACATTATATTTTTATATTTTAATGGAAATTTTCCTTTACTATGTGTTTGTGCATTCATTACAAGTTTCGTGAATGGTTGAGGATCATGCAATCTCATGTGCATGGATGTGTAACATCGCATTTGTTGTATGTGCTTGATAGGACTCTCTTATTGAGGATTTCACAGAGGATTTTCGGTTACCAAAAGATCACAGACCTACGGAAAATGTTGATCTAGACAATGTTGAACAAGCTTCATTGGACACAAAGTTGACAGCGTCAAATATTGGTTTTAGGCTTCTTCAGAAAATGGGATGGAAAGGAAAGGGTCTTGGAAAGGACGAGCAAGGTATGTAAATAGTTGAGCCTCATTCATGGGAGGAGTTGTTTGAGGATGGTCTCCTATCCTTCTTCATTTTTTAAGTGATTGCTTTGCTTGAATCTACCATCATGTTTTCACTGCTGTACCATCAATAGTTAGTTAAGATGTTTTGGAATATATTTTACTTACTCTATTGACACATGATCTTGAAATCATTGAAGTTGAATCATGCTGCTTTATGTTTGTTACTTGAAGCCTCCATTTTCTACGGAACAAAACAATCACCTCAAAAACCTTTCCTCGGCTACGGTGATCGATGAACCCATATGTCCTGGCCCTGAATGCTCTTAAACCTCCTATTTCCAATATAGTTTTGATTATCAGACCACAAGCTTTACTCAGATAAATAATGCCGTAGGTTGCAAACTGTTAAACATGCAGATATATCTACTCATTATTGCCTATTGGCATTGTTTGCTAACTGTTCCTTTTGTACAATTATTTGTGGTCTGCTATCTTGTTAAGTAGAGTGAAGTGGGTAGAGTTTCCAATCTATCATTTGCCTTTAGTCTGAATGATATGAGAAACATCAATAGGATTGATTCCTGTGGAATTTTTTATTTGTTTATGATGTTGTAATTTTAACAATAATTTTTGGCTTTTATGTTCAGGAATCATTGAGCCTATAAAATCTGGAATTAGAGATCCAAAGTTAGGGATTGGAAAACAAGAAGAAGATGATTTTTTTACCGCAGAAGAAAATATTCAGCGAAGAAAACTTGACATTGAGGTTGAAGAAACTGAGGAACACACAAAAAAGCGGGAGGTATGCCTATAAATTTGTAGACCATTATTAATATTTTAACTGGTAGATAATATTTTGAGGTTGATGCTTTTTTCTCTGAAACCCACATCTAATAACAGAAGGCAGCATATAGCATATATGTGTGTCTTTTGACGGGAATGGTATTATCATGGGGGAACATCAACTTTCGAAGCTCTTGAGAATTTCCTGCAGTTTTTATTACCTGGTGGCTTCTACTGCCTGCTTCGTGCACATTATGAAAATTCAGGTGTTAGCTGAACGGGAGCAGAAAATTCAAACTGAGGTGAAAGAGATAAGGAAGGTGTTCTTTTGTGATCTTTGCAACAAGCAATACAAATTGGCCATGGAATTTGAAGCTCATCTGAGTTCATACGACCATAATCATAGAAAGGTGTGAGATCTTACTTGGCATTTTTCAACCCCTAGTGCTATCACTCTCTGTTTTTTCTCCTAAATCTGTAATGCTCTTGGATGATGGTTTCAGAGATTTAAGGAAATGAGAGAGATGCATGGTACTAGCAGTCGTGATGATCGGCGAAAGCGAGAACTGCAACGACAGGAGAGGGAGATGGCTAAGTTTGCACAGATGTATGCATTCTTGTTTTCTTTCACAAATGCAACAGCTAGTTCAAGCTTTTTCCATTTGTTTTATTGTCTTCAAAAAAATTTCCTTACCATATTTGTTTTTATATTCTTCTATGGAATATAGGGCTGATGCTCATAAACAGGAGCAGCAACAAGAAGAATCTGCATCTGCTCAGGTTTCCACTTCGCTTAGAAGTGGAACTGCACTTGTGGATCAGGATCAGCGGAGGGCATTAAAATTTGGGTTTTCATCTAAAGGTGGCCTTTCAAAGGTATGCAACTGAAGAATTAGAATTTATATCATTGTAAGCGCTTAGAAGCTTTTCAGTATGATGAGTAAAGAAGCTGTTTTCATGGCTTCATTGTGCCGTCACAAGGTAGATTGTTGCGGTATGATAATAACATGGTAGTTTATTCTAGGGTCCTTATTTCCTTTATAACTTGAGTAAACTTAGGTCTTTATGCATTGCAGTGAGGATAGATGAATAGTTATCTCCCATGCATAGAAATTCTCTCTCTAGCTAGGATTTTGCAACTTGTAGATGACTCCCTGATGATAATTGCACTCATAAAATGCATTCCCCATCTGAGTAAATGTTGCTTATGTCAAGTAACTTTAAAAAACATCCTTTCTGTATGGCAACACTTTTATTCTCATGGATATAAGTAACTAATAACAACTGTGTTCCTTTATTTTGTTTGACGTTCTGAAAAGTAATGTTGAATGGTATCTCAAGATCGCATACATATTTTCTGGCTTACAACACAAGTTATTCTATTCAACTTATGGGAGTTACATGGCCCTTTCTTGCCTTGTAATTGGCACCTCTTTGAATTTTTCACCTGTAAAATCTGTAAGCAATATCACAATGTTGTACCAATTTGAGTGAAAGAAATCAATATTTGATGACTGAATAGTTCATCTGCTCTTCATTTAACTAGTGGCCCTTTTGCATTCACTGCACAGAACTCCTCGGCCAAAGCCGCAAAGAAGCCAAAATCAGCTGTAGCCTCTGTGTTCAGCAATGATAGTGATGAAGAACAGTGAAGTTCGGTGGTGCATCTGTACTTCATACTATGCCGTAATACTCTAGTTTTCTTTAGTTGATGTTATGCATTTCAAGTGGCATACTCGTGTAGTTCTAAGCACTTTCGTACTCTGTAGTATGGACAGGGAGGCTGGTTGCACCCTTGTTAAAAAAATCTGCTATGTGCAAAGCTAGTTCCCAAGACTTAGAGCCTAACTCACGGCTAAGTTTCAAGTCAGAAAAAATATTGACCGATATGATTAATTTGTTAAAATCTAATATAAAGAAAATGGGTAGATAAAGTTCCTTTTTAAAAAAAAAATTAAAATTGAGTTAATTTCTATATTATTATTCTTTTAACATAGATGTTTATAAAGAACATTACTTAAATTTTTTTCTTGAATGATTGGTAGGACTGAAAAGTGAAAATTAGATGAAAGGAATTATATTTGTAAGGCTTCTGAGCATTTTTCATAAAATGTGCACATGCTTTCTGAGAGCAAAATAGTTATCATGGCAATGAAAGCTCAACTCTTGTATAAATTATGTCTAATAAGAAAAGAAAAGATAATGTGATTGGTTAAAGAAACAAAAACATAAAATAAATTATTTTATGGATATTTTTGTATTTTTACATTTTCTTTCTGTTTTTATGATCTCCATTTTTTAATTAAAAAAAATGATACCAGTCATTTTTTTTAAATACGACATTATTTTTCAACAAAAGGGAAGGGGAGGATTTTGAGTCATGGTCTTTAATCTTTTAGATAAATTGAGTTCTTTGGCAATATCTTCAGCATTTAATAATCTAAATGAGATTCATCAAAATTTAAACATTCTGTTCCTTGATATTCTTTAAAATTGTCCTGATGCCTTGTTTTTAGCAGATGATGGATACAAATAGATTATCAATTCATAGTCCTAATATGCCTAACAAACATTTACATTACAGAGTGATCTCTGATTGGCATAGGAAAATCTGTCATAGCATTACAGCCTAGCCGAAGGATCATTAAGCAGCCTCTGCAAAACCCACTTCAAGGTTACCATAGTCGAAGACGGTATGATACACACCCATGAATACATCACCAAGAATCCTGCAAGCATGCATTTTCAAGTTAAAATCAAGCATAAACTGCAGAAAGAAAAGCTATATATGTCGACCAGAGCTATAACAATGGCTAGGATGGCATACCACAGAGGACCGCGTGGAGGCGGCACATCCAAAGCCATGAACCCACTGATGCAAACTTGAGCAATGCCTTCTCCGGTTTTCAGAACATACTGAAAGCAAACGAGTGGTTTTAGAAATACAAAGATAAAGATTTCTAATGATATATTTCGACTTCCAAAGCAAGATTATGGAAATCGAACCTGCTCTGGAGTGAGGCTAAAAGGTTTATCTCCGATGGTAAATGAGATGTTTGGCATGGTTGAAATGCTATTGCAATCAATCACTGACTCTCCCATTGGACTAGGCAGGCTTTCACATAGCTGTTAAGGATCAAAAACTAAAACTTAGAATACAGATTTGAGCTTCTGAAAAAGAGGCAGGGTTTTGATGTAAACCAACCTTATCTAAATAGTTGATTGCTGCTTCCTTTGTTTCCTTTTCTCTTAGTTGATTCTGGACCCAAATAACAAGCATCTCACAAGCAATGCATAGAAGATCATCATCAGCAGATGATCCCTCCTTGTTTTCCTTCTCAACCACTGATTCAATACCAGTGCTACACAAGAAATCAGGTTTTAGTGTCAACCAAAGATGCTGTTGAGGCAGTTTCTTAAGCACCTTATAAGGCCCTTAAAACTCTTTTGCAACAGAGAGAACATTGGTCAGCAGATTCACAAAAATTTCTTGCATTCTGGTAATCATGCTCATGAACTTGCAATTTGCCCCAATATCTAAAAATATGCACTTTCAGTGCCACTCATTGCTATCAAATACTTGAAATCTTTGAAGGAAATACTGTCCCAGGATGCATGTGTTGAAAGCGATCAGGCTAAGTCATCTTGTGCAAAGTTTCTGTGCCAAACATGTGGATTATAGACCAGAACATAACGTGAATTTCCTTACCTCACATACTCATCCCCATTGAAAATGCATAAACCAAGTTGCGCACATACTTTGTTGGGTTTTACCTGAAGTCCACAGCATAAAATTAGGGCATCAGCATACGTGGAAATGTAATTGAAATAACAAACTAATTAGAGACAAACGCACCCCTGATATTAAGAGTTCCCATATTAAGTCTCCATACTGAGAAACCACTTCCTTACACTCAGCGCTCACAACCCCTTCTGCTCCAATGGCATGATTGATTTCGGTAATGATGGGCTGAAAATGATAGTTAGTATACATTTGAAACAAGTAAAACATAAATAAGAAAGGAAATTTGAACTTTCATGCAAGAAGGCCTGTTTTGGGAAGAAGCCAATAATCAGGAAGGTGAAAGAAACTTACTGTTGGACCAGCAAGCAATGAGGTTCCGGAGTCCACAATTGCAGCGCAGCCCTCCTCGCAAAGACCTGAGGAATAAGTGAATGTATTAGAAGGCTTTGTTGTAAGAGCATGAAGGCTGCCGGGTTTTACAGACATGGAATTCCATTAGACTTCAGGTAGAAATTTTGGCATCATGCTGAATCATGAACTTGGAAATGCACGAGGCGACCGTGTAGAGAAACTAGTTATTAGGATGCAACAATTTCTAAGAGAAGTGACTCATCATTCATTATAGGATTCAAGGTGCTCGGCAGTTCTCATGTCTGGGATTATCTACTGCAGTTTTTCCTCTATGTTAATAGAGAATTATACAGAGAAAAGGGGGGCATAAACAACATAGAAATAAAAAAGCTCAAGTTGAATATCACCTGTTGAATGGTTGCCAATTAGAAAATCCCCCATGTTGATCTGAAAATGGGAAACAGCAGTAAGAAAAACTCAGTTTTCCCTCTTTGAAAATAGCATATAAGAACAAGGTTAGAAATTGGTCCAAAGATGAAATGCTTTTACCTGCCAGTACCCTTTTTTGGTAACTGGAACATAGGTATGCTTTCCCTTGAAGTGTTTCGGATCGACCCCTCCAAAAACAAGCTCGCCACCCTCTTTCGCCTCAGGATTTCGGTTGAGCCAGAACGAGAACACCTCATCATCTACAAGATCTTGTTGCACCATATTGTACCTGTGCTCTTTCCATGAATTAGTCTATCCAAGGTACTAGAGAAAGGAATCACAGAGATGATGAATCTAAGTGATTGTTTCCAAGAAGAATGAAATTACAAAACAAGAACTACGGTCCTGACATAAACATACCACACAGGGACAACATTCCCAACTGAAATTTCCTGAAACCCAAGCCCAAGTATTCCATCAAACTTCCCCAATACGAATGAAAGACTTCCTTCTTTTGTAACCTCAATAAAAACCTGGATTACAAAAGTCACACACACACACACATTACTGCAAAAAGAAGACAGATGATTCTCCAAATAAATGTAAAATGGAATGAATAACTCACTTGATCTTTGACAACAAGGCCCCCAACTTGAACATTGTCTTGACTTAAGAAACCAGAAATTGATCCTGATCCATAATGTATTTCACAAGAGTTCCCTGAATATGAATTTGAAAACAAAAATTTGAGTTTTAACCTCACAACATAGCATCCAATGTTGTCTATAACATGTACTCTAGTAATTTAACTTCAAATGTAGTGAAAATAGAGAACACATAATTACCATTCTTGATATATGTACTCGACAAGCTTGACTTGTACTTGGAATGGAAATAGCAGGCAATCTGCAGGTGATTGCAAGTCAGCAGCTGATCTCATCTTTAGGACTGTACATTAAAAACCAATAACGATCAGTTGAACTCACAGAAAAGTAGCATTTTGATGATGGAACCCAGAGATTGGAGCTTCCAGTGTCAAATATGACTGTGAAGTTTTGTGGGGGCGAGCCAATACCAATTTCTCCCAAGTATTGAGCATCCAAATAGTTTTTAAGGGGTATTATATCTGCATCTGAACTTCCTAGATCATGGACCAAACTGTTTGCACCTGCTCCTGATTTTCCCTCCTGTCTAGCAATTCTGGCAGCCCTAATAGTATCAAGGTCTAGACGGCGCTTCTTCAAACCTATTCTCACCAGGCCATTAGAGTTAGCAGGAAGAAGCAAGCATGTCAGAGCCCATAAACAGAAAACCTTGAGAAGAATTTTATTCCCCATATGAGGAAACAATATCCCTGCAAGATAGAATGAAGAAAAGAGTAAGCAGGACGCTCAACTGGTTGCCTCAACAGAGCATTTGCATGTCCTAATATACTCATTTCCATAAAAATAAAAGACAATAATTGTGTAAGCCAGTAGCTTTCTAAAAGGAACTAGATTACTATATAGTCTCAGTAGCTTCTTACAAGAAAACTTGATGTTGTCAGATGATGATGAAATTGTCAGAACAAAAGAAATATTTTGAATCAGAAACTTTTGGATTGGGTATAATTGGAAGCAAGTTTTCACCAGTCCAATATCCAAACATATGCCTATTTATCTACTCAAAACTAGATCAAATGATTCACCTCTCCATGATGTTAGCTATAAATTGAAATTTCAACAAGAACTATGAAGATCAATATTTACAACTTGCTTCCAAAACAAGGGTAAGTGTCATACTGTTTTCAAATAAAGGAAACACAGAAACCCTTGAGCATATAGCACAGTCTGGAATGGTAGAAGAAAAGAGATAACAACCAAGATATCAAGATCATATGTTCACGTATGCAGTGATGATGATTTTGTGTGTGAGAGATAGAGAGGACAAGAAGTGAAACCTGAGCTGAGCTTGAAGCAAAGTGAAGAGACTGAGTACTGCTGAGCACTTGAGCTTGAAGAGGGTGTAGCAATCAAGGCAGATAGCTAAACGAAAAGAAAAAGGTGATTTTTATTGAAAACAAAGCTTTTAAAGATCTTCCAGCACTACAGTAGAAGTGGCAAGCAATGGTTGTCGTGTCTTGATTCGCTCCTCCTAAATAAAACGATAAGAAAAATGTGATTTTGATTGAAAACAACCCTTTTAGCAAGGACCACCTCTGGTTGATTCTTCTTCCTTCATTCAAACCTGCTTCGCTCTCTTATCATCATCCACAAGAAGATTGTTGCCCCGGTAAACATGACATCTAAATATTTTGTCTTCTTGCTCTTGATTACTGGTTGTTTGACGGTACTGGTGGTATTTTTTTTTTAAATAATATTTTTTATTTTTTAAAATTTATTTTTAATATTAATATATTAAAATTATCTAAATATATCAAGGTTACCAATTTCATTCCATTTTGTCCGGAATGATCGAAATATTTCATACCAATTCAAAAAAGGAACAAAATGAAACAAATATCATCTCATTTTAAATCTCGATCCGTTCCGGATTTTTCAGCTAAATTCCGTCTGGAACGTTCCGGTTTCATTCTATATATTCCGCTCCGCTCTTGAAAAGTCATTGAATCAAATTGAACTTTATTCAATTTAATTAATTAAACCACCCAATTCTATATAAAAAAAGTTATTTTTCATTATTATTTTCAATAACAATGATATTAATAATAATATTGAAAATTATTATTACTATTTTCATTAACAATGATATTAATTTTTTAAAATTAGATTTATCACTAATATATATGGTTTATATTCATGTTATTTTTTTCATATTTATACCTTGTAGGAATTTGAGCAAAACAAGGGATGTTTTAGATTTCATTAGTCTTGATAACATTGACTTAACTTTATATTTAAAATATTTGTGTTAAAACATTTTACTTTCATAATATTTTGATATTTTCTTTAAGTTGAATTACTTTAAGTTAAAGATCTATTTAATCTTGACTATTTAGAAATATTTTAAATTTTAAAATTATATTTGTTTAGTATTATGTTTGCATTGCATAATTTATAATTAATTTATCTTGAATTTGAATTATGTTTGTTGAATATATATATATGAACAGTACAACCTCGAAACGGCACGCCGAAACACTCTGAAACTGAAACATTCAATTTCAATAGAAAAAACAAAACACTTATTGAAACAGAATTGACACCCTTGAAATATATAATTAAAAATTTAATTTAAAAAAAAAAAAAATTTAACCGCATTTTAAAAAAAGAAATTGGTTGGAAGTTCCATAAATTTCCAAACCAAACCCCTTGTCCCACCGAAAATGAGCATTTATTAATATTGGATCTGTAGTCACCATAATCCAAACTCAAACTTTTATTTTTTTATTTCAATATTGAGAGATTTCCGGATCCGTTTATGAATTAATTAAAACTGAATCTACTTACCAAATAACTTCAAAAATACATATATGCAAGTCATAATTTCTGGTTATATCTGGTTAGTGTCTTGAACATAAGAGAGACAAGCATTAAAAAAATATTTGGTTAAAAAAATACAAATAAATATATCCTCTTTACTCTGGGAAAAAAAAGGCTATAAATCACTGTAGGATAGCCCAAAAGAATCTATGACATTTAAACCCTCCAAGCCCAACAGGCAAAATACACAAACGAATCAACTAGACCCTTTTCATAATTCTGCTAACCTCTCTATCTCAGACCGGCACGGAAGAAGAAATCCCAAACTTATAACATACAACTTCCCCTTGTCGTAATTCAATTCAATCAAACTCCCTGCTCAGTTCCCAGGTAGTAAAGATCACATCTTTATAACGATTTAACCATTATTTTGATGCGTTTTGTAGCTATCAGAGTATTGATTCACATGCTCTCCATCTGTTCTACAAAATGACACTGAGAGAATCATCATTCTGTTTTTTATTTTACAAGTGTTTTAAGCCAGTTGCTTTTGACTTTCGATTCAGGTAAATGCATTAGTGCAAGGTATATTGCTGCAACATGTACTCTTTTCTTTTTTCCCTCGGTAGAATAAGTAGTAGGAGGAGTTCATCGCTCACATCAAAAAGTTTTCCTTTTTGTGAAAAGAATATTTTTATGCCACCAAATAATTTCAAGTAAGGATTTTTTATAAGGAACATATAAGTGTTCTTGTGTCTGGGATTTTCTTGAATTTTTGCGCCAATGGGCTAGAGAGTTAATATTTTTGAAGCGTGATAAAAGCTTGTACCTTTTAGTATATTGCAGGTTTTGAAGGGCATTGAATTGGATTGGCTGTTTGTTACAGATGGCATTAAGGCGCTTATGTGGGTTCTCAGATGGGGAGTTGATGAGGTCAGATTGTAAGCCTTGCTCTAGATTGATGAGGCAAACAGCTGGAATTTTTAGTGTTGGAGGAGCATTTGGTTTCTGGATTCTCTGTAGGTTGCATTATGGTATGTTCTACTGTTCCTATTACGTTGTTCTTTTGACATTTGCTCTGTTTCAGTAAAATGCTTTTGAGGTCGTTAAAGAACCGAACTACCATAGCTTTTACCATTGTGTATGCTACATCTTCCTTTTGGAGATGTTTGTTATGTTACTAATTGTAAAAAGTCATTGAAGAACAAGTCTTGGAAATGAGGTTACATAAAGCCTGTCCCTTGTAGGGTTTGAGAAGGTCTGGAAAGTCGGGGTCTTGCATAAAAAGTTGAGAACTTTGTTTCCAAATAAGCATATGAATTGACATCCTAACATGAAAGATAGGTCATAATTTGCCATCAAATTGAATGCAACAATGTATACAATTTTGATCGTGATGATAGTGTTTATGGACTGTTTCTTGTTCTTGGATGAAGCCATTGAAGGTATTAAGCAGTTATTTAAATGGAAGGGTTTAATCTAATTGGCGTTCCGCCTTTAAGAAACCAATGGTGTCATTTGAGGGGTTTTTTCTCCTGCGTGTGTGTTGGAGTTGAACAATATGGTATTCTCATTTTATTGACACAATCTTGTTTGACTAATGTAATCTATTAAGTGTGTCATCATCCGCAGGCCATTATTCTGTAAAGCATCATGGAATTTCAGATGATGTGCCTGATATGACTTGCTCAAAAGGTTGTATAGATGATCATCTCAGTTGGAATCGAGATTTAGAAACCTATTAATTTTGTGAAAAGATCAAAGGAGGGGGTTAAAAGTCTATGTCAAACAGTGGCAATATCCTGGAAATAAAGCATGTAGATCTTTAAAGAAATCTTGAGTTGATTGTGAGTTGAAACATTTGAAGTTTGAGTTGTGGTAAATCTTGAGTTAATTACATGGTGCTGTTAAAACAGCTTTAACGTCCAAGTTGTAGGTGCAAAATATTAGAGTTCTGGGAAACAAGTAGAAAAAATAGAACACTAAAAGGAGCATCCGATATATCAAAGCAATGGAAACTGCATAAGGGGAGGAATTGCAGTCACAATGTCTTTCTGAAGCATTTTGGATTTGGTGCTTACAAGTTAATTTTTCAGCCCGTCATTGATCCTAAGACAAAAATTAGAAGATCTTTTTATGTCTCCATTTTGTTGTTTTTCAGATGTGAAGTTTGTTTTTCAATTTTGCACACAATTAGCTATAGTTTTAGCTTTTCATAGTAGTCTGTATTCATCCAAACCTGTAATGCTTATCGGTCTGCTGTTCATGCAGGTCCAAGAATTACAAATCCTAGGAGTCTTCGGTGGGCTGCTTGTGGAGCTATTGCTTGGAGTTCAACTTCTGCTCTGCTGGTCCGCCTTTTTAGCCCTGAATGTGAACCCCAGAATATAGCTGCTTATGACAAAGTAAAATAGCAATAGGTTACCCATGAAGGTTGAAATTATGTTGTGGCAAATTAGCTATCCGCTGGTCTTTTATATAGAGACCATAAATTTTCTAGGTTGACCACCAGGACTGGATTCTTGTATTGCCTTATTGTCCAGTAGTGTGATTTTTATCAAATGACTGATTTGAGTTTTGAGTCAGCTCCTTCTGAGAGGCTGGAGTCGGCAGAGACTGTACTTTTAGAATGGATTCGAGACAGAGCAGAGCCATAACTCTTGTCAATGCACGGAAAAGTAAGATTGCAGTGATTATCCTCTATTAAGCGTTGCCATGGATGTGTATCTCCAGCCCAGTTGCTGTACTTGTCCCCTTAGTGGGAGCTATACTTGTCTTGCTCTGGCAAGACAGGAGTCCCATTGATCAAATTCCTTCTGATTGTGAATTACATTCAGGGTTTGTGGCATAATTTGAGGATAGGGGTGTTTGGTGCAGCGAAGGAAGTTTTTGTACTTGCTGGTTAAATCAATCAATAATGCCGAAGGAAACTCCAAAACCATGCATGGAACAACTGTTTTGTCCCTTGCATACTATTTGGGACCTAAAGCCATTGATGTTGAACTGTCTTGTTCACTCTATACTTAATTAAGAATGGAGAAGATCCAACTGTTCTTTATAATTTATGTTAAAAGTATCAATGTATTAACTCTCTTCTAACTAAAAGAAATTCCACCTTTTAGCACAAATTGCATGAAATTAAGTACAAAAGTGATACATAAACATTACAACATCCATGAATTATCAAGTTTGCATATATACAAACCTTATCAAACACAGAAAATACTATCTCAAAGATCCTGAGAATAGTTTCAGCTTTGTTTAAGTGATAGATTGCGTGATGAAAATTAAATTGATTGCCCATAATTTGTTGTCATACATGTAATTGGCAAGCAGTGGCAATTAAGAAATAACAAATTTCCTCAGATTTTTTTTCCTTACAATGCTGCCTTTCGGTGTCAGCAAAGGTAGAGAATCCAGACAAACGGAGCACAGAATCTTATAAATTGTTTAGTTGCAGAGAACAAGTGGACATAACTTAGATAAACAAATAGCAAACTGATAGTCTTAATCACTTAAATTAATCAATTTCATAACCTCCACACATTGGATTAAATTGTAACCAGCACAGATACCTACTTTAATTTGTGAGCATAATAACCTTAGCCTGCACCATGGTGACCAAATTGTAAGAGAGCAAGTAATTATTTCGTATATCCAGAGTCCTTTATCTCATATGATGAATTATTGTCATGATGAAACTCGTGTTTTGGTTGGTGTTATTTAACTTGAACTGACCGATTAGTTTAGTGATTTGTTTTTATAGCTGATTATTTAACTAGCCAACTCAATTAAAACTTGATTTTATTTTTTAATTCTTTATAAATAATGTAGATCTTTAAAAAAATTTAAATAGTATTATTTTGGATTGATAATTGTTAACTTTAGTTAACTCATTTATAACTCCAACCTTGGTTTTAATAACTTTATGTTAATGTAAGGAGGTTAGGAACAAAAACATGTGAAAAAAAATAAATATTGAAACGACAAAAAGGAGACCAAAACATTGTGGTCGACAATGAATCATTACAAAAGGAAAGGACACATGTTTCATTGATGGAGATCATCGTCAAGTTTCCAACTTTATAAATAAATTCTATAATTAATTAATGAGATAGTAGCTTGTCATCATCAGCTAGTAGAAGCCCATCTCAAAAATGTCACCACATTGAAATTAGAGTTTCTTCTTCAAATTAATGATCAAAATATTCCAATCTCTATAATAAACTTGTTCTATCCTGTAGTTTTCATCGTGTAAACAAACGGCTCTGATCAAAAACCGTTGAACAAGACGATTGTCCCGTTGTTTCTTGCACAACATTGACCATGAATGAGTAGGGAGTAAACTCTAGGAGTTTAACTTGATCGAAGGTTACAAGAACAAAAGGAGAATCTAGTTCCATTCTCCAATAGGCGATGACGTGGGGTGGGGTGACCGGTTGGTGGCACGTAAGTGATTAGTGGAGTTTATGTTTTCCATATGTCACCAAAACATTATTTTTCTCCACTCATCTCTTCCTCTTTACATCATCTCTACTTTCCTCTCCATTAGTCCTCCTCCATGCCATGGCTTCCTCCTCCTCCTCCTCCTCCTCCTCCTCCTCCTCGAATTACTGCAAGAAAAACGACTCCTTCAATGGCTGCTCCAACCCCACCAAGAAACCAAGACTTTCTTTCATTTCTGACTCAGAAATCCAATCAGAGTTCTCCCACCATGACCAAACCATCTCTCGGATTAACAACGGCAGCTTTGGCAGCTGTCCTCAATCTGTCATCTCTGCCCAGCAAAGCTTCCAGCTCCAGTTCCTCCGCCAGCCTGATCACTTCTACTTCAACACCCTCAAATCTTCTATCCTTCATTCACGTTCCATCATCAAATCTTTGGTAAACGCTCGTTCTGTTGATGAAATCTCCCTTGTGGACAATGCCACCACTGCTGTTGCCATTGTTTTACAGAACTATGCATGGGGTTTTACTGAAGGGAGATTTAACAAAGGAGATGTTGCTGTCATGTTGCATTATGCTTATGGTGCTGTAAAAAAGTCTGTTCAGGCTTATGTGATGCGTGCTGGAGGGGAAGTTATTGAGGTACAGTTACCTTTCCCTATTACATCAAAGGAAGAGATCGTGAGTGAATTTAGAAAGGCTTTAGAGAGAGGGAAAGAAAATGGGAAGAAGAAAGTTAGGTTGGCTGTGATTGATCATGTTACTTCAATGCCAAGTGTTGTTATTCCTGTTAAAGAATTAGTTAAGATTTGTAGAGAGGAAGGTGTTGATCAGGTTTTTGTTGATGCTGCTCATGGAATTGGGTGTGTTGATGTTGATGTGAGAGATATTGGGGCTGATTTTTATACTAGTAATTTGCATAAGTGGTTTTTTTGCCCTCCTTCTATTGCCTTTTTGTATTGCAGGAAGAGAGGAGAGGAGGGCAATGGGGGTGATCTGCATCACCCTGTCGTGTCTCATGAGTATGGTAATGGATTGGCTGTAGAGAGTGCTTGGATTGGGACTAGGGATTATAGTGCTCAATTGGTTGTTCCAGCGGTTTTGGAGTTTACTAATAGGTTTGAAGGTGGGATTGACGGAATTAAGGAGAGGAATCATGAAAAAGTTGTTGAGATGGGGGAGATGTTGGTGAAAGCTTGGGGGACTAATCTTGGGTCTCCGCCGGAGATGTGTGGGAGTATGATTATGGTTGGATTGCCAGCTTGTTTGGGGATTTCGAGCGAGTCGGATTCTTTGAAGTTAAGGACACATTTGAGAGAGCATTTCCAGGTTGAAGTTCCTATTTATTTTAGAGCTCCGCTTGATGGAGAAGTTGGTTCAGTTACTGGCTATGCTCGGATTTCTCATCAAGTTTACAACAAGGTTGAGGATTATTACAGGTTTAGGGATGCAGTTAACCAACTGATCAGTGATGGCTTCACTTGTGCATCTCTCTCTGATTGAAGAGGTATGCCCTGTCTCTAAATTGTACACAAGGTTTGCAAAAGCTATCTTGATGATCATGGCTAGCATTTTATGTGCCTCAATCTAGGTGCAGTTTTCAGTTGCTAATCTGTCGATAGATAATTTATCAGTTGCTTTTTCAAAAAATAAAAAGAAATCTATTTTTGAATCTGGGAAAGCAAGGTGATTAGCCTCAATTTTGGAACTGGTTCTAATAATCAGTGCCTTAAACTATATCATTACGATACCGAATAGGAACGTGCCAAATTTATATCCTTCGCTATTTGTTTGTCATCTGAAACTTCCAGTCATGTTAAAGTTAAACTAACGACTTAGATTATTTACCCTTAATTAAATTGTGGTTACACTATAGCGAACATGAAGAGGATTATGCATAGAGGAAAATCGGTTGATAGTGTTATGCCTTCCTTCTGTCATAATGACGATGATTCGAGTTTATGACTGTCAATTTTCATGCTGTCAACATATATTCAATTTGCTGTTAATCTGTAGTTAGCCAATATCAAAAAATAGTCACTGTGGTTACATTTTAGCTGCTGTGGAGATTGTTTATGTACGATGGAATATAGGTGGTTTCTTCTTCAAATATTGGTGAAAATCATTTCAGCTGTTTCTTAAAATCAAAGTGACCTCCTTGCATTGTCTCTGCCCTGATTGCATTTACAATTGCAAGTACTGACATTAATGATGAATGTAAGCTTAATCATGGAATGTCCCTTAAATCGATCACATTCCTAGAATATGTCATGGCACAATGTTTTTACAGGGAGGATCATTTTTTGCTTGCCATCGCCAATATACTCTGCTGGTTCTGTTGCTGTCCACTCATGATAACGCTGTGGAGTAATGCCTTGTTCAGATTTTCTGGTGATAGATTCAGCAGTGAAACTTTTTAGATTGTTTTTATGCATTTAAACCGTGACAATGGCTAGTGATGACATTTCTAGAAATTTTGCATGGGGAGAAGTATAAAGAATACAGAACGCACAACTTACTTAAACCACCCGTCAAGCTTGAGTCAAATCAATTAGTAAAGATCTGTGAAATGAATCTGATCTTCTTAACCAATTAATGAACATCCGTCACAATGATTTGTTGTCTTGTTTGTCTACATATTAATCAAGTACTGTCTATCCATCTACCATAATGATATCACAGGTTTACTTTCCTAGAGCAGCTATACCTTTCCAGTTTCGGACTTCTCTCCTCCAGGTGCATGTCAAATTCCCTAGCTTTTGTCTTACTTTCCTAGTACTCTACTGGAGAGAGTGTTCTGGTCTTTGATTCAGGGTATTCACTGGGGTTCTTGTGTGGGATTTACCTGCAAAACAGTATCTATTCAAGGACCATCCTTGGAATGTCTCATATACATGGCAGTGTTCAAATAGATTGTTCCCTGCGATTCCTTCATCTATCTTTGAATGAACAGAAGAATTATTCTGTGTAAGATTTTCTCTTCTATATTTGAGGGTAATTGCAATAAATGGTTGTATCTAAATTGATTGAAATGAAATTAGAGAGCACAATTTGCAAGAATGAACATGCTCCAAAGCAATTAATCTGCTGGTAGAGGCTGCTCCTCCACCAGTTCCATGCAGCTGAATTCCTTTAGCTACAACGCGCAGGATGATTCATGCATTAGTCTTCTTGAAAACAGCCTGGCCATTAATGATTATGTCCATGTACATGTGAGTGAAGCCTGCATTTTATTGATGAGATTTAACATATGTTGTAGGATTCAGACTATAGATTGTTAATGGTTAGTGTATATAGAATTATACACCACCCTAGTGTAAAATTTTTTGTAATGCTGATGAAATCTGCAGAACAACTGCTTTAACCTGGAGTTTCTGTTTGTTTGTAGTTCAACGAGGTATGGTAGAAGTGTTCCAATAAATAACAGCAAGTGGCCATGGTTTCGGTACCATGACTCGCAAAAGTTGACGAACAAACTTGAGATTGATGATGAGTATCAGAGCTCCAAGATTGTTCCTCTACTTTCTTTCTTTTGAATTTGTAGAGGAGATGAACTTGTCTGTTCTTCTCCCAAGTGATATCCTTGTAAATATTATCATTAACCTATTTTAATTCTTGTAGGGCTCAAAAAAGCTAGAGCTTATCACATTTAACAGTTGACCTTAACTATCAGTTTGTGTGCTTGTATTGTAACCCAATATGCCGTGGAGATTGTATCTGATATATTTATTAGATTTCTGGTTTTTGTGTTGACAGCTAGTACACCATGGATTAACTTTCATAACCACCTGAGATGAGCTTGAAAATGATGGTGGCAAATACCTGTTATGCACAGCTATAATATGTGGCCGCCTCCATCCTATGAGTCCTTCAAGGGTGTGTTTTTTTGGAAATACAGTAGCAGTTATTTTTGTGTTTCATAACATAGTTATGAAACTCGATCTGGCCCGGCGGGTTGACCTGAGACTCATGTAACCCAAGGTTTTAGCTGGGTTTCAAACCAAAAAAACTTGAAGATGCAATTGGTCCAGTCAAAACCAGGTGAACCGCATGTCAACTCGAAACTCGTGTGACTCGGCATAACTTGGGTTAGATTTGATTTTTTAAAAATATTTTTTATTTTTTTAATAAACCCAAAAAATATAAAAATAATTTACACTTAGCATTATATTTTTTTTATAACTTGCATTCACATAAATTGTTTCTTAACTTTTCGATATGAGATAATTATGCTATACTTCGAAATCGTTTGGGAATGCGGTGCAAACCGCGTTCCCAAAAAATTCAAAATTTTTTTTTAAAAAAATTAATATGTTTTGTATGTTTTAGATCGTTTTGAAGTGTTGATGTTAAAAATAATTTTTAAAAAATAAAAAAAATCATTGGCATGCATTTTGGCACGAAAAGTTATTTGAAAAACACCCGCAACCACACTGCCAAACAAACTCGAAATGTCTCATATTTTTTTTTATAGCCTATATCAATATGCATTATTTCAAAACTTGTATACATGGGATGTTAAATCTCAAATGTTTTTTTTTTTTAGATTGATCCGGGTCAACTTGTATGACCTAAGACCTAGTCATTTAATCAGGTCAACTCTTGAACCAGATTTAACAACTAGATTTTATAGTGTTGCATTGACATTATCATACCCCTCTCTCTAGATGTTGTCTTTTTAGTTCTTGTCTTCAAATGTAATAAAAAAAACAAACAATATCTTTTATTTAAAAAAATTAAAAAATATTATTTTAAAAAAATCAAATTATAATTTGATCAAATTATTTAAATTTAACCAAATCATCTCCCATCTAAATTTTTGTAACAACAGCTAGTAAATTCGGGCCGTAGTATAATTTAATAACACTCACATCCAAGTATATTATTATAAGAGAGGAGAAAGTAAAAGTAATCCCAACCCAGAAGATATTCCAAATCTTTCTATTTTTATTTAGAATATCCTTCTTTGCAAATCAAAAAGAAGAAGAAGGGGGAAAAAAAGCCTTTGCAGTTTGGATATATAGAGGTCAAACGAAGAAGTGGAAAAGGACCCTGAATTTGATAAATGAATCCAATCATAGAAAAGGGACCCACCAACCACCCAAAACTGCATCCCAAATCATTGAATCTGTACTTTCTTCATAGGCACCGAATTCCACCTCTTAACCAGAAAAAATAATAATAAAAAAGGGGGGCTAAAAATCAATTAGGGTCCCTTTTGTTTACACATTCGGTCAAATCAACCCCTGCATTTTAAGCCACTTTAAAATTCTTCATCCAGTTAATCATATAGGGAAATCTTAGCATGAGGATTTATTTTTATACATCGCTGTAATATTACAAAAATTAGAATGCTGAGGTTTGTTGTAACAAAATTCTCAGTAACTAAATACTAGAATTTCTATATTGAATAACATAAATTTACTTATTTTTCTGTAATTATCTATTGACATGCTGTAATTAAA
>Ga0325401_1001300_pt1 | contig 20875 bp, 15 predicted proteins | sample PopdelMetagenome_FD_205666 | JGI IMG/M metagenome (GOLD analysis project Ga0325401, IMG submission 205666) | Populus deltoides microbial communities from Bellville, Georgia, United States - Xylem-PdKOR-R2 | ecosystem: Host-associated > Plants > Phyllosphere > Stem > Wood/Secondary xylem | place... | reverse complement strand
TCAGGTCTGTGATCGTAGCTACGGCTTTAGGCTCTGCCGTCAGCGTCATACGAGTCCACTCCTTGGCAATGTCTCCCGACGACAAGGTGTGGTCCCAGGCGAGACGGCCATAGGCGTACCAATTGGCTTGTCCAATAGGGTGGCCGGTCCAGTTGCGGTCGGAGCCAATATTGGCTACCCCAGCAATGCCGCTGATTTGGTGGTTGTCCACGCTGCCATCGATTACTTTCGCCACTGTCGAGCCCTTGCCTTTGGCATACGTATCCGATTCGAGGCACTCTTTGATAAGCGGACCTAGGTATACCAAATGCGTGGCGAAACCTAGGTATTCTTGGGTGAGCTGCACTTCTAGCACTAGTGGTGTACGGGGCATAGCACCGAACAAGGGGTGAAAAGGCTCCCGCGCCATAAAGTCGATAGGCCCGTTTTTTACCTGCACTAAGGCCTTCGCAGCAAACTTGCCATCTAGCGGCTTGAACTCCTCATATGCTTCCTTAAACCGGTCACCGTTGGAGTTGGCTTTGTATACAAAAGCCCGCCACATCACAATACCATCGTGCTGACCTAGGGCTTCGGCAAGCATATTGGCACCTTCTGCGTGGTTGCGTCCGTAGTCCTGTGGACCTGGCTCTCCCTCAGAATTAGCCTTTACCAAAAAGCCGCCGAAGTCGGGAATCGTCTTATAAATTTCGTTGGTCTTGTCGGTCCACCAGCGGCGCACGCGTGGGTCGAGCGGGTCAGATGTAGGTAAGCCCCCGAGAGTCTTGGGCGCCGCCCAAAATACCGACAGATACACCCGAATGCCGTACGCCCGAAACACTTTCGCTAGTGCTGCTACTTTGCCTAAATATTCGGGCGTAAGATAACGAGCGCTGGCGTTTACATTATTGATTACCACCCCATTGATACCAATAGAGGCATTGGCGCGCGCGTAATATTGGTAGCGCGGATCGAGCAACTCAGGTAATTCGTACCATTTCCAAATAGAGGACCCAGCATAGCCCCGTTCTACCGTCCCGTTAGGGTTGTCCCAATGGTCTAGCATTCGGTACTCAATCTTGGGGGCGCTCGTAAGGACGAGCTTAGCGAGTGGCTGGCGGGTCTGCATTTGCCGCAATAAAGCAAAGGAACCATACAGCACAGCAGCGTCCGTTTGCCCCGTAATGATGATATTTCCCTGCTCTAAAGAAACCTTGTAACCCTCTTGCGCAAGCTTCGTTGTATGATCGTTTGCGGAAACGTTTGCAGATTTAGCAACGCGAAGCACAATTCCCCCTGGTGTTTTTCGGCTGCTCGTAGTCACTTGCACGGGTTGCCCAAGCATTCCTTGCAAACCTAACTGCAACTCTTTCACAGCTGACTGAAGTACAGGCGACGAGGCACCTTCCACCGCTACAAACTTTGTGGCTTGCTGGTAGACCTTACGCTGCGCTGCATCCTGAATCAAATCATACTTCAGCCATAGCCGATACCCATCATCAGCTACGCTACGGTGCGCGCCGACGATAAGGAATAGGCAAAACAGCCCTTTGAACAAAACATTAGAACGGGAAAAAGACACTTGAACCAAAAACTAATAAGTGGTAGCAGTAATGGATTCAGCAGGTGTGGCAGTGGTAGCCAACGACCGTCGGATACCAAGCTCCAGCCCACGCAACTCGGCTAGGCCGCGCAAACGACCAATAGCAGAATAACCAGGGTAGGTTTTCTTGTCAAGGTCGTCGAGCATCTGGTGACCATGATCGGGGCGCATAGGAATAGAGGCTGCGCCCACACCTGTTTCTTCGCGTCGTTGTTCTTCTAACACCAACTCACGAATCACAGCGTACATGTCGACGTCGCCGGTCAGGTGATCAGCTTCGTGGAAGTTGCGCGGGTTTTCTTCACGCTTTGTAGCTCGCAGATGCACAAAATGAATGCGCTGGCCTAGGCGCCGCACGATGCCGGGCAGATCGTTATCGGACCGCACGCCTAGAGAGCCAGTGCAATAAGTAATGCCATTGGCCGAGTCATCGTAGGCAGCCATGAGTTCTGCCAAATCGGCCTCAGTGCTTACCACGCGGGGCAAGCCAAGCAGCGGATAAGGCGGATCGTCGGGGTGAATACATAGGTTGATACCTACCTCTGTTGCAACAGGCCCGACTTCCCGGATAAAATGAAAAAGGTTTTGCTTGAGCGTTTGGCTATCGATCTGGGCATACTCGTTGAGCAACGACTGGAAGCTGGCCAGCTCAAACGCTTCTTCCGAACCCGGCAAACCTAGTAATACCGTATTAGTCAGTTCGGCAATTTGCGCGGCACTCATAGCCGCAAATTGTTCCTGCGCAGCCGCTGCTACTTGCGGCTCGTAATCAGCCGCGGCACCAGGACGCTTCAAAATAAATAAGTCGAATAATGCGAAATCCTGCCACACGAAGCGCAAGGCCCGTGAGCCATCTGGCATTTCATAGTTCAGATTGGTACGCGACCAATCCAACACCGGCATGAAGTTATAACATACCGTTTTGATGCCGCAAGCAGCTAGGTTGCGCAACGACTGTTTGTAGTTCTCTATATAACCCGCACGCGTGGACAGACCTTTTTTGATGTCTTCGTGGACAGGCAGGCTCTCTACTACCTCCCAATGCAAAGGAGAATATGCTTGGTTATCAGCTTCAATGAGCCCTTGGCGAAACTTGATGTCTTCTCTTGACCATACGGCGCCTACGGGCAGTTGATGCAAGGCCGTCACTACCCCAGTGCATCCTGCTTGCCGAATAGCAAACAACGATACAGGGTCATGGGGCCCAAACCAACGCATGGTGTGTAGCATATTTTTAACGTATTAATAAAATCCAAATCAAGCAGCTGCAATACCCCATTGCATCAGTGCAAAGTGCCTATAGAAAAGGGATATTATTACTGATTTTTCTACCGAAGATAAACGAGTATTTGGGTCAGAAACTAGCACTGAAACGTTTCCGGGAGACAGTTTTAGAAATAAACCTATCACAACCGTTTCCGGAAACGGTTGTGATACACAAAGGAAAGAATAATTTCGTAAAAAAAATTTCGAAGTTTATCTTCGAATAATCAAAAGAGGCTGCATGGGCAAGTGGGCCTTGGTTTCTCCCTTTTTTAGATAATCCTAATTTCTATATGATCAAGTGCACAAAGTGCGGACTTGCCGACGGTGTAATGCGCGCTGGCTTCATCCGGGGACGGCAACGCTTCTTCTGCAAGACGTGCGACTATCATTTCACTGATGCAAAAACAGCGCCGATACCGGAGCGCAAACGTCACCAGACAACGATCGGTGATGTTGCGAAAGCATTGGGGGTAGCTTCCTCCACGGTGTCGCGGGCATTGAACGGGCATACCGATATAAGCCCTACCACTCGCCAAGCCATTTTGGAAGTAGCTCGGCAACTTGACTACCAACCTAGCTTGCTGGCCCAAAGTCTAAAGCGCAGTGAAACGCACACTATCGGCGTTATCATTCCCGACATCGAACGGCCGTTCTTCGCGACGGCAGTAAGCGGGATTCAACAAGTGGCTGCTGAGGAAGGCTACCGGGTCATGATCTGCCAGTCGAAAGAATCCTATCAAACGGAAGTGAGCAACGTACAGGCCCTTATTGCCAGTCGGGTTGATGGCCTGCTGATCTGTCACTCCCGTGAAACTGAAAACTTCGACCATGTAAAGCAGGATGCTTGCCGCGGTATTCCAATTGTGCATTTTGACCGAGTGTGCGACGAGGTGAATAGCGCCAAGGTGATCTTAGACGACTGGGATGGTGCTTTTGCCGTCACGGAGCACCTGATTCAGGAAGGCTGCCGCCGCATTGCCATCTTGGCCGGACCAGAGTCGCTACTGATCAGCAGGAACCGCAAGGCAGGCTACCTCAGCGCTTTGCGCAAGCACGGCTTGCCGGTGGAGGACGAGTACCAAATTCACATCAACTTTCGGTCGGAGTCGGCGGTGGCAGCACTGGATACGTGGCTAGCCCTACCTGAGCCACCTGATGCCATTTTTGCTATCAACTACACCAATGCCATCGACCTAATTCAGGCGTTGAAGCAGCGTAACATACATGTGCCTGAAGATATCGCCGTGGTTGGCTTCGGGGACGAGTTCATGGCTTCGATGATTGAGCCGGGCCTAACGACGGTCAACCTCCACCCATACCGAATTGGACAGCAGGCGGCCCGCCTTTTCCTGGAACAAGTACGTCAGAAAGATGATTTTCAGCCACGTACGTTTGTTATCTCTGGTGACTTGGTTATCCGCAAGTCTTCCTTAAAGGGTCGCGGTTCAGAATTTACTTTGACTATTTGAGACTAGGCTTAGCTTAGATTTACCCCTATCAATTGTAGCCTTTATCACAGCTCCATTATTAGCAAATTTTCAAGCGTAGCATCGCTTTTTTTGTAGCAGGAAACAAGTATCTTAGACGAAACCTGATACTTTTTCTCCTTGCTTAAGTTCATTCTCAACAACCAAGAAGTAAGCACTTCGCTGCCAACGGGCACCGTGCTGCTTGACTACATCCGCTACGACCAGCACCTGAAAGGCACTAAGATCGGGTGCCGAGAAGGTGACTGTGGAGCTTGCACGGTACTGGTGGGCGAGCTTACGGGTGACCAGCTGCGCTACCGTTCCTTTACTTCCTGCCTCACGCCGCTTGGTAACTTGCAAGGCAAGCACGTTGTGACGGTGGAAGGCATCAACCAAGAGGGGTTGAACCCGATTCAGCAGGCGATGGTGAACGAATCGGCGACGCAGTGCGGGTTTTGCACGCCGGGCTTTGTGATGTCGTTGGCGGGCTTTTGCTTGAGTGATAAGGAAGCTACTTGCCAGAACGCCATTGCGGCCGTGGATGGCAATATTTGTCGTTGCACGGGTTATAAGTCGATTGAGCGAGCGGCGGCGCGGGTAGCGCATTTGCTGGAAGACCGCAATGGCGAGGAACCTACCACCTTCGTGGCGCAGCAGCAGATTTTGCCGGAGTACTTTGCGGGTATCAAACCTAGGTTACAGGCCCTTGCTTTGGAAGCCAGATCGAACGGCCACGCACCCGACGGCGCGCCGCAGTTTGTGGGCGGCGGCACCGACCTCTACGTGCAAAAGCACGAAACTATGCGGGAACTGGCCGCGCAGTTCCTCTTCGACCACCCTAGCCTGCAAGGTGTAGTGCGAGAAGGCAACCGCTGCGTAATTGGTGGGGCGGCTACCGTGACAGACCTAGCCGAATCGACGGTATTGAACGAGCACTTCCCTGCGTTTCGCGGTTTCCTGCGGTTGGTATCATCTACCCCTATCCGAAACATGGCGACAGTAGCGGGTAACTTCGTCAACGCCTCTCCTATTGGCGACCTGACAATTATGTTCTTGGCTCTCAACGCGCAACTGGTGCTTAGTGACGGCAGCATGCCGCGTGAGATGCCGTTGCGGGAGTTCTACCTAGGTTATAAGCAGCTCGCCAAAACACCGCAGGAGAACATCACGGCCATTTGGTTTGAGCTGCCGGACGTGCGCACCAAGTTCAACTTTGAGAAGGTCAGCAAGCGCACCCACCTCGATATTGCCAGTGTTAATTCAGCATGCCAACTGACACTTGAAGGTAGTTTCATCACGGCGGCGAGTGTTTCTGCCGGTGGTGTTGGCCCAACACCTAGGTTGCTGACTAAAGCGTCGACTTTTTTGGTCGGCAAAGAAGTCTCGGAAGAGCTGATTCAGCAGGTTGTAGAATTAGCTCAAACGGAGATTTCGCCCATCAGCGACGCCCGAGGCACCGAGACGTACAAGCGGCTTTTGCTCGGCCAGTTGATAAAGGCTCACTTTCTAGCGCTGTTTCCGCAGCTTAGTGCGGCAGAACTGTTGCGGTAAGTACATGTAGAAACACATACTTGTGTCTCGTCGGTGAACGACGGGCCTAGAACGGTCTGGTTTAGAACGGCGTGCGGCAAAACAACATCAGCAACGATTGAGACACCAGTAGGTGTCTCTACAACTCCGACTTCGAGCACTACGATGAAGAATATAGATTCCAGCAACCACGTCAAGGGACAGTCGCTCTACTTGGATGATATTCCGATGGTCGCCGGAACGCTGTTCGGTGCAGCATTTGTCTCGCCCATTGCCCACGGGCACATTGAGCAGCTGCACCTAGGTGAGGCCCTGCAGCAGCCAGGCGTGGTGCGCATCTTCACGCATAAGGACATCACCGGCGAAAACCAGATCGGTGGTATCATCCCCGACGAACCGCTGCTAGCCGACCACGAGGTTGACTTCTGCGGAATGCCTATTGCCTTCGTGGTAGCTACTTCCGACCACGCAGCACGAGCGGCTGTGCGCAAGATTAAAGTTGATATTACGCCGCTGCCTGTCATCACAGACCCGCGCGTGGCACACGCCCAGGGCGAGCTGATTGTGCCGCCGCGCACCTTTAAGTTAGGTACCCCCGAGCTAGCTTGGGACCAGTGCGAATACGTGGTGGAAGGCTCGGCCGATAGCAACGGGCAGGAGCACTTGTACATCGAAACGCAGTGCGCCTACGCCATTCCGCAGGAGAATGGCGAGCTCAAAATTTATTCTTCCACGCAAAGCCCTACGGCTAGCCAACGCACGGCCGCCCGCGTGCTCGGCGTGCCCATGCACCAAGTGGAGGTCGATGTGATTCGGCTAGGGGGTGGCTTCGGTGGCAAGGAAGATCAGGCCAATGCCTGGGTGGCGCTGTGCGCCCTAGCCGCGCACCACCTAGGTAAGCCCGTAAAGTACGTGCTCGACCGGCTCGAAGACATGCAGATGACCGGCAAGCGTCACCCCTATTCTTCCGACTTTAAAATTGGGCTCGATAAGGACCTCAACATCCTAGCATACGAAGTCGACTTTTACCAAAATGCCGGAGCCGCGGCCGACCTGTCGCCGGCCATCATGGAGCGCACGCTGTTCCATACCACCAGCACCTACTTTATTCCGAATGTGCGGGCGACGGCCTACAGCTGCCGTACGCACTTGCCCCCGAACACTGCTTTCCGGGGCTTTGGCGGACCGCAAGCCAAGTTTGTGATGGAGTCGGCCATTGCAAAGGTGGCTGAGGAGCTAGGTATCGATGCCTGCGTCATTCAGAAGAAAAACCTGAACAAGACCGGCGACGAATTTCCGTTTGGGCAAAAGGCGGTGAGCGAAGCCCATGCCTGCTGGCACAAGGCGGAAAGCTTGTACGACGTGGAAAAACTGCGGCAAGAAGTACAAAGCTTCAATGCTAGCAGTACCTTGTTCAAGAAGGGCTTGTCGTTCATGCCGATCTGCTTTGGCATCTCCTTCACCAACACCTCCATGAACCAGGCGAGGGCCTTGGTGCACGTGTATTACGATGGCAGCGTGAAGGTGAGCACCGGGGCTGTGGAAATGGGTCAGGGTGTGAATACCAAGATGTTGCAAGTGGCCGCGCAGGTGTTTTCGATCAATCCGGCGAAGGTGCGCATGCAGACTACCAGCACCAACCGCATTGCCAACACCTCGCCTTCGGCCGCCAGTGCCACCGCCGACCTCAACGGTAAAGCCGTGCAGCTAGCTTGTGAGGCCATTGTGGAACGCCTAAAGCGCGTTGCCGCCGAGGAGTTGCAAGTACCCGAAACGGCCATTGAGCTAAAGGACGAGCAAGTGCTAGTCCACGGCGAGGAAACGGCACTGGATTGGAAGAAGCTGGTCACGGCGGCTTTCCTGAAGCGGATAAGTCTCTCAGAGCATGCGCACTACGCAACGCCGGAGGTTCATTTCGATAAGAGAACCGAAAAAGGCCATCCGTTCGCTTACCACGTTTACGGCACGGCCATCACCATTGCGACCGTCGACTGCCTACGCGGTACGTACACAGTGGATGCCGTGAAGGTGGTGCACGACTTTGGCGCCAGCATGAACCCCATCATCGACCGCGGGCAGATAGAAGGTGGCATCGTGCAAGGCATCGGCTGGATGACGCTGGAGGAGCTGCTTTACGACCAAGCTGGCCGGCTGCGTTCCAATACGTTATCGACGTACAAAATCCCGGACATCTACTCGGTGCCGAAGGAAATAGCCATCGACGCGCTGGACACCAATAAAGACAACCTAGCTATTTTGCGCTCCAAGGCCGTGGGCGAACCGCCGTTTATGTACGGCATCGGGACGTATTTTGCCCTGCGCAACGCCATCAAAGCCTTCAATCCTGCTTCTGCCCTCGCCTTCGACGCCCCCATGACGCCCGAAAAGGTGTTGCTGGGCCTGTATCCGCCGTCGGCTGTGGACACTACCAATTTGCATGAAAAGAGCCTTAGCCACGTGGCAACTTCTTAGCGAAAGTCTGCGGGGCGGCCTGCCGGCGATGTTGCTATACGTGGTGCAAAGTACTGGCAGCAGTCCGGGCCGGCAGGGTTTTCTGATGGCGGTGAATGCAGCGGGCGAGATGCAGGGCTCCATTGGGGGCGGCATTATGGAGCACAAGTTTGTTCAGCTCGCCCGCGAGCGGCTCGCGCAACCTGCGCCGCAACCTAGCCTACACCGGCAGATTCACAATAAAACGGCTCCAAAAGACCAAAGCGGCATGATTTGCTCCGGCGAGCAAACCATTCTGCTTTACCCCATGTGCCCGACTGATACCGCGCCTGTGCAGCAGATTATCGACGCTTTGGAGCACGAGCAAGCAGGTATCCTCGTGTTGTCGCCAAATGGGCTAGCTTTTAGCCAACGCCCAGACCTAGGCCAGCGTTATGCCTTTTCGCAGAAATCAGAGGAAGATTGGCTCTACCAGGAAAAGCTCGGGTGTAAACAGCACCTGCATATCATTGGCGGTGGGCATTGTGCGCTAGCGTTTGCCCGCCTCATGCGTACGCTCGACTTCCACATTCAACTCTATGAAGATCGGCCCGAGCTGAACACCTTCTTAGCCAACGATTCTGTTCAGGGCAAAACTGTTGTGGGCAGCTACAGCGACCTAGCTCAGCTGGTGCCCGAAGGAGAAGACCAGTACGTGGTAGTGATGACGTTTGGCTACCGCACAGATGATGTTGCGCTCCGGGCCCTGCTCCGTAAGAATCTGAAGTTTTTGGGTGTACTCGGCAGCCAGAAGAAGATCGAGAAGATGCTAGGTGACTACCGCTCTGAGGGCGTTCCGCCGGAGCAACTGGCGCGGCTGCATGCCCCAGTCGGGCTACCTATCAAAAGCCAGACGCCAGAAGAAATTGCTATTAGCATTGCCGCTCAGCTTATTGCCGTGAAGAATGGTGCGTAGCGCGGACTTTGTAGTCCGCGCCGTACTAAGAACAGGCTGTTTTAGTAAAGAGAAAGTCATTTCGACCAACGGGAGAAATCTCGCGTGCCAAGGTAATACCCCTATGTCAGCACGCGAGACTTCTCCCGTTGGTCGAAATGACGACTTATTTGAGTAACCACTATGAGGTTACCTACCCTATCGTTAGGCGCGGACTACAGCGTCCGCACTAGTCCTGCATCTATGCTGCTTGGGGGGTGTCTTTCTCGCCGTTGATGCTACTCTACTTCATATGATTCGCAAATCCTTTCTGCTGCTCTTGCTGCCGGCGCTGGCGGCTTGCACCCGCCCGGCTACTTCCACCGCCGATGGTACAGCCACGGCAAAGCCGTATTATCCAGCCTCCGATGCTAGCTGGAAGCACCAGCGGTCAACCATAGCTGGCTTTGACTCTACTCGTTTGGCCGAAGCAATAGCTTTTGCCAAAACGCAGGAAACGACTCAGATGACGCCTAACTTCTCCACCCAAGAGGAGATTTTTGGCAAGCTGCTCGGACCCATGCCTACAAGTCGCGCTGCTACCAACGGCCTGATACTACGGCACGGCTACATCGTGGCCGAATGGGGCGAAACCCAGCAAGCTGACCCGACCTACAGCGCGGCCAAGAGCTTCCTATCGACCATCCTCGGTATGACGATTGAGCGTGGGATGATTAAGGACATCCACGACCCAGTGGCCAACTACATCCACGATGGTGGCTACGATTCGGAGCAAAACCGCAAGGTGACCTGGGAGTACCATGCGCGCCAAACCAGCGAGTGGGAAGGTGAGTTGTGGGGCAAGAACGCCGACTTCATTGGCCACGAAGCCTTCGGCAAGGGCGAACAAAAACCTCGCGCCTTGCAAGCACCCGGCACGTACTACGAGTACAACGACGTGCGTATCAACCGCCTAGCTTTGTCGCTGCTGCGCATCTGGAAACGTCCGCTGCCCGACGTGTTGAAAACCGAAATCATGGACCCTATCGGCGCTTCGAACTCGTGGCGTTGGGTACCTTACCCGAATGCAGTGGCCACCGTCGATGGCAAGCAAATGCCGTCGGTGAGCGGCGGCACGCGCTGGGGCGGCGGCTTATGGATCAACGCCCGCGACGAAGCTAGGTTTGGCTACCTGATGCTGCGGCAAGGCCGCTGGGGCAAGAAGCAAATCGTGTCGGCCAATTGGATCAAAGAAGCCACCACGCCCGGCACTGTCGGCCCCGACTACGGCTACTTGTGGTGGCTCAATACCACGCTAAAGCCCTGGCCCGACGCGCCGGCCAATAGCTTTGCGGCCCTAGGTGCCGGTTCAAACACCATTTGGGTCGACCCGACCCACGACATTGTCATCGTGTGGCGCTGGCACAACGGCAACCCAAACGACCTGATCAAGCGCGTACTCGGGGCGCTGAAATCCTAGCTCGATTGTCATTCCAAGAGCAGCGAGGAATCTGAGTCAAGTGACTAGGTCGTAAACTTATCTTTCTCGCTGCTCTCGGAATGAAAGACACGTTTTACTCCCGCACCACCGTGCCCGTGATGTAGCCAAACGGCTCATCCGTGGCAATGAACACCTCGTTCTTGTTCTCCATCCCGAACTGCTCTAGGTTGAAGGGGATGTGGTGCTTGTTGGGCATGATGAGGCTAACTTCCTTCACCACCTCATTATCCAGCAAAATTTGCTCGCCGATGGCATACAAGGTTTGCTGCACCGAAAGGCTTTTATGATGGGCGAAGGTGTGTAGCAGCGACGTGCGGATCTTCTGGTAGGTGGCCTCAAAATCGAGGTCGGTAGTAGTGTATTCCCACATGGCTTCGCACTTGGTCGCCAAGATGCGGTCGGAGGTTTCTTTCAGGACCGTGTACTGGTCTTTGATGTACCCTTCGAAGGCAGAGTCAGTAGTTTTCAGAATGAGCAAGTCTTGCAGGCCGGAGGAAACCTGCGCACCAGTGGCCGTTTGGGTCACAATGGTGCGGCGCTTCTCGGTGCTGCCACCCGTGAACGAGTGCGTATGTGCTGCGCCGTCGAAGGCCATGCGCTGCCAGGCGTGTTCTAGTATTTCGACCTTGGCTTTGCTGACCTGGGGGTTGTTGCTGATGAAATGATTGGCTAGGGTAAGCCCAAACTCCTCAATAGTGCCAGTGAAGTGCTCTTTGGCCAGCACATACACCGTGTTTTTTTGGGTATCAGTAGGCAATATCTTAGCATTGTCGCCGAGGGTATGCGCCGTGTCAAAGTCACCTTCCAAGGCCACGCTCACCGACACCTGCCGGAACTCGTGGTGGTCGGCGTGCCGGATGATTTTGGACAGATAAACCGCATTTTTACCGTAGGCGTTGACTCCCAATTTTATATTCATCTTGTTCAGCTTTCTTTTGAGGAGAGGGCTTACAATCTAGAGAAAAACTGCACACTACATGCCGGAGTTAGCCATAAAAAGTACGCGTACGGTCACGCCAGAAGGCTTGCAAGCTGCCTTAGTTCTACTAAAAGACGGCCGCATCCTGGACGTAGTACCCGCCGATACGGCAGTAGACTGCCCCATGCTAGACGTGCAGGACCTAGCGCTGCTACCCGGCGTGATTGACCCGCACGTGCATATCAACGAGCCTGGTCGCACCGAGTGGGAAGGCTTCAACACGGCCACTCGCGCCGCCCTAGCTGGCGGCCTCACGACGCTCGTGGACATGCCGCTGAACTCGGCGCCGGTCACCACTTCCGTCGCCAACCTGGAGCAAAAGCTAGCGGCCACGCATGGCCAGCTGCACACCAACTGCGGCTTTTGGGGTGGCATCGTGCCCGGCAATGCGGGCGAAGTGGAAGGCCTGATTGCCCGCGGTGTGCTCGGGTTCAAAGCCTTCCTAACCCACTCCGGCATCGATGATTTCCCAAATGCCACCGAGCAGGAACTACGGCAAGTGATGCCCATCTTAGCGCGCCACGGCTTGCCGCTGCTGGTACACTGCGAATTGACCATGGATGACGACACCTGGAAGCTAGGCGATAAGCGCTCCTACCAGAACTACCTAGCCTCCCGGCCGAAGAGCTGGGAAGACGACGCGGTGGCGCTCATGATTCGGCTGTGCGAAGAGTACAACTGCCCCACGCACATTGTGCACTTATCGTCGGCTAACTCTATTGCGCCGATTGCTGCCGCGAAGGCGAAAGGCCTACCGCTGACGGTAGAAACGGGCCAGCATTATCTATTCTTCAGCGCCGAAGACATCCAAGACGGTCAAACGCAGTTTAAGTGCGCTCCACCCATTCGGGAGAAAGCCAACAACGACCAACTCTGGGAAGCCCTGCAAGCCGGTATCGTCGACTTCGTAGCTACCGACCATTCCCCCGCGCCGCCCGATCTGAAGCAGCTCCAAAGCGGCGACTTCACCACGGCCTGGGGCGGCATTGCGTCCTTGCAGCTCGCCTTGCCCGTGCTCTGGACGGCTGCCCAACAACGCGGTGCCACGCTCCCCAACCTAGCTCGGTGGCTGAGCGAAAACCCAGCGAAGCTAATTGGGCAAGCGCACCGAAAAGGCAAAATCGCGAAAGGCTATGATGCTGACCTTATTGTGCTGAATGCCGACCAATCCTTTCAGGTAACGGCCGCCATGATTCACCACAAACACAGTGTGTCGCCTTATATTGGTCAGCAGCTACGCGGCGTGGTAGAGCAAACCTTCTTGAAAGGCAAGCCCGTGTACCAACGTCCAACGTTCGAGCAGCTCAACCAAGGCGAAATCATCACTCGTTTTTAAAGGCAGAAGCCAGGTTACTATAGAAGATGCCGAGGTCCGGTGAAAGACTCTGCACCCTCTGCGGGAACTACCATCCGCACAATCAAGCCCCAAGTGAATACCTACACCACCCGCGCTACCCGCATCATGCGGCGCATTCAAGAGTTAGCCGCCATCAGCGAAGACGAGCAAGGCACAACCCGCACGTTCGGCACGCCCGCATTCCTAGCTGGCCGCGACCAAGTGCAGCGCTGGATGGAAGCCGCGGGCTTAGCCGTACGCATCGACAGCATCGGCAACCTGCGCGCCCGTTTTGCGAGCCAAAACCCGGCGGCCAAAACCTTCGTACTTGCTTCCCACATCGATACGGTGGTCAATGCCGGCAAATTCGACGGTCCGCTGGGAGTGCTGCTGGGGCTAGATATGCTGGAGCAACTCGTACAGCAGCAAGCGCGCCTGCCGTTTCACATCGAGCTGATTGCTTTTAGCGATGAGGAAGGTGTGCGCTACCATACCACCTACCTAGGTAGCAAAGTAGTAACCGGCGCGTTCGATCCAAGCCTGTTGCAACGGCGAGACGCCAAGGGCATCACGCTCGCAGATGCTATCAGCACGATGGGCGGCAACGTGGAGCAGCTAGCCTCCGACGCTATTCCGGCTTCCGACTGGCTCGGGTATTTTGAAGTGCACATCGAGCAAGGGCCCGTGCTATGGGAGCGAGACATTCCGGTGGCGGTAGTGACGGCCATTGCCGGACAGCAACGCGTGGAAGTCACCTTACGCGGCATGGCCGGTCACGCCGGCACCGTGCCCATGGATATGCGCCAAGATGCGCTAGCCGGTGCGGCCGAATTTGTGCTGGCCGTGGAGAATTTTGGCTTAGTGCATAAGGAGCACATTGTAGCCACCGTAGGCAAGCTTGACGTGCGCAACGCCGCCAGCAACGTGATTCCTGGCGAAGTAACCTTCAGCTTGGACCTGCGCAGCGCCGATGCGACCCGTCTCGCCTCTGCTTACGAAGCGCTGCATGCCAAAGCCGAAGCGGTTGCCAGCCTCCGCAACCTAGGCCTGACCTGGAACCTCATCCAGTACACTGCCCCCATCACCTGCGACGCTGCGCTGAACAAGGTGCTTACCCAAGCCATTACCGAATCCGGCTACGAAGTCGTGTCGCTGGTGAGCGGTGCCGGCCACGATGCCGTGCCCATTTCGGCCGTTTCACCCGCGACGATGATGTTTGTCCGTTGCTTCAAGGGCATCAGCCACAACCCGCTGGAAAACGTGGAAGAGCGCGACTTAGCCGCCGCCCTGCAAGTAGCCGAGCGCTTTCTTTCTTCCCTCATTTCCTCTTAATTGTCATTCCGAGCGACGCGCGGAATCTGAGAAAATCACCTAGGTTGGTAACTCCGATTCCGCGCGACGCGCGGAACGACAATCTCCTATTACCTTATTTTATGGAAATTTCCGCCCTCACCCGTTCCGTCGTCAAGCGCAACCACGCCGTCATTAGCCCCGATGGCTACGTCAACAGCAATGTACCCGGCTGGACCAACTGTACGGTCAACGTCATTATTAATGAGCAGATGGGCGCGCGGCTGTGCCAAACCATCATCACCCTGCGCGAGGGCGGTCGGCTGGAAGGCAAGACCCTAGCTTCGCAAATCTTCTTCTACGTGGTAGAAGGCCAGATTGAAGTAAGCGTCGCGGGCGAGCAGAAGACGCTGGCCAAGAACCAGTTCGTGTACGTGCCGATTGACAAAGAATACCGCTTTCAGAACCCTACCGAAGGCACTCAGCTGCTGACGTTTCATAAAGTATATGAGCCATTGGCAGGTTATGCCGTGCCCGGCGTCGTGTTCGGTGAGAAGGACGACAGCAAAGCGCCCATCTTTATGAATGATGATGCCCTACGCATTCAGGAGCTGCTGCCCAACGAGCTAGGCTTCGACATGGCCGTGAACATCTTTACCTACGACCTAGGTGGGCACCTGCCCATGGTCGAAACGCACATCATGGAGCACGGCCTGCTCTACTTGCAAGGCCAAGCCGTGTACATGCTCGACCACGAGTGGTACCCCGTGAAGAAAGGTGACTCGATCTGGATGGCGCCCTACTGCCAGCAATGGGCCACGACGATGGGCAAAGAACCTTCGGTGTACATCTACTACAAAAACGTCAACCGCTTCCCGACGGTGCTGTAGCCGCACCATGCGAACGTCAAGCGGCGCTGTCTGAAGCATTTGTACCGTTTCGACAGCACGTCATTTCGACCAGCGGGAAAAATCTCGCATGTAGTCGCCTGGTAGCCGTTGCAACGACCCGCACGCGAGATTTCTCCCGCTGGTCGAAATGACCTTTTTTCACTAGACTGGCCTAGCTTTTCGCTACGCAACGTCAACAACTTACATGACCCTCGCCGAACTCAACCAACTCGACAAGCCCACCCTAGCGCTTACCCTTGGCAAATGCTGCGGCGCCACGGCTTGGATAGAAGACATGTGCCAGATCTTCCCCGTGTCGGACGAACAAATCCTGTTCACCAAAGCCCACGACATCTGGTACAACCTAGCCGAAAACGACTGGCTCGAAGCCTTCACCCATCACCCCAAAATTGGCGACATCAATTCCCTGAAGGAGAAGTTTGCCAGCACCAGCGCGTGGGCATCGGGGGAGCAAGGCTCTGTAAAGCAAGCCTCGCAGCAAGTGCTAGAGGCGTTGGCTGAGGGTAACCGAGCTTACGAAGAGAAGTTCGGCTATATCTTCATCGTTTGCGCAACGGGTAAATCGGCGGATGAAATGCTTGCCTTGTTGCAAGCTAGGCTCCCCAACCAGCCCGAAGACGAAATCAAGATTGCCATGGGCGAGCAAGCCAAAATCACCCAGATTCGCCTAGAAAAACTATTAGCGGCATGAGCCAACTCACCACGCACATTCTGGACACGACCCGCGGCAAACCGGCGCAAGGTGTTTCCATCGTTTTGTATAGCCAGCACGAGGATTCTTGGCAAGAGCTAGCCCGCGGCACTACGAACCAGGATGGCCGCATCACAGACCTATTGCCAAAAGACGAACTACTGGCGTTCGGCACTTATAAGCTTAAGTTCCTGACCCAGGAGTACTTCGACCAGCTAGGCATGACCACCTTCTACCCCTTCGTAGAAATCGTCTTCTCGGTGCAGACGCAGGAGCACTACCACGTGCCATTGCTCCTGAACCCTTTCGGATACTCCACCTACCGCGGTTCTTGAACGGTGTAGAGACGCAATATTTTGCGTCTCCTCGTTGAATCGAAGATCAGCGTAGCTAACAGCCCGACCTAGAGCGACCTAGGTACACAACATCCGCAACGACGAGACGCAAAATATTGCGTCTCTACATTCCTCTTTCCCCATGAAGCTCAGCATACAAGATTCTGATAAAGAGCAACTCCTAAACCAACTAGGCGTTGCTAACCTCAAGTTTCAGCACACCTACCCTGGCGACAAACCCGACCGCCAGCCGGTGCATACCGTGTACGGCGGCGCCAACCTGTTCAAGGCCGACACCTGCGTGCGCATGGGCGACATTGCCCTGAACAACCTAAAAACCTACGCGCCCAACTTCGTGGAGCTAGCCAAGGTGCTGCAACTGAAGAACTACGAGCACCTGCCCACGCTGGAAAAGGACATTGCCGACCTGACCGCCCGCCTCGACGCCATGACCGAAGCGGAGCGCAAAAAAGAGCATGCTTGGCTAGCTTATTCAGTCTATAACAAGATTGTAAAGAAGCTCAAGACCGAGCCGGTCGAAGACTTCCGAATTGACTTTGAAGATGGCTTCGGCAACCGCCCCGACGCCGAGGAAGATGCTACTGCCGTGCAAGCTGCCAATGAAGTAGCCGTGGGCATGCAAAACGGTACCCTCTCTCCTTTTATTGGCATTCGCATTAAGCCGTTCACGGAAGACTTGAAGCAACGCGGCGTACGCACGCTCGACATCTTCCTGACCACGCTGCTGGAGAAAACCGGCGGCAAGCTGCCCGCCAACTTTGTGGTGATGCTACCCAAAGTGACCATCCCCGAGCAGATGACCACGATGGTGCGCCTGTTTGAGCTGCTGGAGAAAGCCAATAACCTAGCTCCCGGCACCTTACGCATGGAGACGATGGTGGAAGCTACCCAAATCATCATGGATGAGGAAGGGCGCAACCCGCTCATGCGCATCATTCGGGCGAGCGAAGGCCGGTGCATTGCCGCGCACTTCGGCACCTACGACTACACGGCCTCAGCGGGCATCACGGCCAAGTACCAGACCATGGCCCACCCCGTCTGCGACTTTGCCCACCATATGACCAAAGTAGCCCTTGGCGGCACCGGTATCTTCCTCTCCGACGGCGCTACCAACGTGATGCCCATCGGTCCGCACCGGGGTGAGCACCTGAGCTTTGAGCAGATGAAGGAAAACCGCGACTCGGTGCACAACGCGTGGCGCCAGGGTTTCCACCACACCACTCATTCGCTCATCAATGGCCTCTACCAAGGCTGGGACCTAAACCCGGCGCAACTGCCCATGCGCTACGCGGCTACCTACAACTTCTTCCTGAGCAGCTACGACGACGCGGTGTTCCGCCTCAAAACCTTCGTGGAGCGCGCTGCTATTTCAACCCTCACCGGCGACATTTTCGACGATGCAGCCACGGGCCAGGGCTTACTCAACTTCTTCCTGAAAGCGCTGAACTGCGGCGCCATCACAGAAGAGGAAATCGTAGCAACGGGCCTCACAAAGGAGGAAATCAACACCCGCTCCTTCTTCCGCATTCTGGAAGGCCGTCGCCAGCAAAAGGCGTAAAAGCCTGTGGCCTGAACCGTAACGAGGCCTTAGCTGAGCTTCCGCAGCGCGCATTGTTGAACGACTTGCACCTAGGTTGTTGTAAGTACAACTACTCAACGATGCACGAAGCTGGCACTTGGCGAAGGCCTCGCCATGGTTCGTGTCACAGGCTTGCACTTCGATTCTTCTTTTATAATGCAGCAACGCATTTCTTTTCACTCTCCAGCACCAAAAGAACTACACCTACCAGCTAGCTTACCTTGGATTCAAGTTGCCTCCGGTGCGCCCTATTTCGTTACGGACGAAGGTCAAAACTGGACGCCCATTGGGCAGAACGATGCTATTATCTGGCCCGACTTTGCCGGTCTGTTTCGGCGCAAAAACCTATCAGCCGTAAAAGGGCACCTAGCTTGGTTGGCCGGGCACGGCGTCAACTGCCTGCGCTTCATGCTGGAGTATTGCCAGACTGAAAACCGATACCTTGAGCGACCCGCGGGGTACTTTCAGCCGAACATGGTGCGCCTCTGGGACGATTTGTTTGCCCTCTGCGAGCGGTACGGCATGCGCGTGCTGCTCACTCCATACGACACGTTCTGGATGTGGATTCGCTGGCGTAAGCACCCGTATAACCAACTTAATGGTGGCCCGTGCGCTACTCGCAACCACTGGTTATTAAACCCTGCCATGCGGGCCGCCATTAAGAACCGCTTGACCTTTGCCACGGAGCGCTGGGGCTGTAGTGGGGTGTTGTTTGCCTGGGATTTGTGGAACGAAATTCACCCAAGTCACGCGGGTAATAGCACGGTGGCCTTTTACGATTTCATCCATGAAATTAGCGGCCATCTGCGGGGGGTAGAAATGCAGCGTTATGGTCGCACCCATCCCCAAACGGTGTCACTGTTCGGCCCGGTACTGCGCGACCATCCGGCCGTGGCTGACGTTATCTTCCGGCACCCACAGCTGGACTTTGCCTCTACCCACTTCTACGATGCGGCCACCATCGACAACCCGAGAGACACGATCGGCTCGGCTATTTATACGGGCGTCCTGGTGCGCGAAGCGCTAGAACACTTGCACGTACCTAGGCCCTTCTTCGATAGTGAGCATGGTCCTATCCACGCCTTTAAAGACCGTCGCCGCACGCTGGCAGAACCCTTCGACGATGAATACTTCCGCCATATGCAGTGGGCGCACCTAGCTTCGGGTGGCGCAGGTGGTGGCATGCGTTGGCCTAATCGTCACCCGCACGTGCTGACGCATGGTATGCGCGCTGCCCAACGAAGCCTAGCTCATTTTGTGCGTCTGATTGATTGGGGTAGGTTCCAACGCCGAAACCTCAACCACGAGGTGCAGCTTTCTACCCCAGCTTTTGCCAAGTTCGCTTGCGGCGACGCCGAGCAGGCGGTGGTCTGGTTACTGCGCCAAGACAGCGTCACGAAACGCCCCGGCACCATCAAGAAAAACATAAAGCCCTTGGCCGTTCAGCTGACGGTACCAGGCTTGCAAGAAGGCAACTATACGATACACTTGTGGAACACCCTATTTGGAGAAGAGCTCGGCCGATTGCACGCCCAAACCACCGCGGGAATGCTAAGCGTGGAATTACCTGCTGTTGGCAGTGACCTAGCGTTGGCTATCGTCAGATCGTAAATAGACGCCGCTGCGGCCCATAGTAGTGGCGCTTCAATTTTCTAACTAGGTGAAAGCAAAAGGCCGCCGTTCAGTTGAACGGCGGCCTTTTGCTTTTGAATAAAAGCTAGCAGCTATTTCTCGCTCTTCGTGGCCTGTAAGGCCAGTACCGTAGTGCCGAGCACTGCGGCCATAGCTACCCCGGCCCAAACTGGGTGAAGGGTGGCACGGGTATAGAGGCTTTTCTTCATGACGTAGCCCGGATGGTCGCCGTGTACCTTGCCATCGTTGCTAGGTTGGTGTAGCGCACCGGCAGGACTCCGGGGCTTTTCCTCCCGAGCCTGCATCTTCATGGTCACTTTCTCATTTACCAAGTCCATCCAGCTGGGTAAGTTCTTGTTGAAGGTGCTCATGATTTTTCCACCTCCACCAATGTAGATGTCGCGCTCAGAGTGCGCGGCGGCGTGCAGGATAGCAACGGCCACTTCCTCGGGTTCGTACACGGGTGGCGGCAACTTAGGCTCCTTATCCATGTAGTTTTTGGCGTGCTGCGGAAAAGGCGTATTGATAGCTGATGGCTTGATGAGCGTCACCGAAACAGGCGCACCTTCTTCTTCCAACTCGATGCGCAACGCATCTGTGAAGCCCTTGATGGCGTGTTTGCTCGCCGAATACATGCCTTGTAAGGGGAAAGCAATATCAGAGGCCACGCTACCTAGGTTGATAAGGGCGCCACCGCGCTGTTTTAGGTGCTTTACGGCTTCCAAAGAGCCATTCACTACGCCCCAAAAGTTGGTATCGAACATGCGGCGGCTGTCTTCGTCGCTCACTTCTTCCAAACGTCCCCAAATGGAAGCGGCAGCGTTGTTGACCCAGGTGTCAAAACCGCCAAACTGCGTTTGAGCTGTTTGAGCAATACGTTCAATATCGGCACTATTGGCTACGTCGGCCACAACAGTGGCTACGTGGCCACCCTTGCTGCGAATTTCTTCGGCGGCTTGGCTTAACTCCTGTTCGCTACGAGCCGCCAGCACGACTTTCGCACCTTTCTTAGCGGCTCCTTTTGCCGTAGCTAGGCCGATGCCGCTTGTGGCACCTGTTATGACAATTACTTGCTGGTCAAGTGGTTTTAGTTTAGGTGGCATTGGCTTAGATCTATAAGTGAGGTTGGCTACGGAAAAATTATCGTAGCTAAGTATCTAAGCATTCAACGCGCCTTATCTCGAACAGTTACCCACTAAATTATGAGCAACAAACTAAGTGAGGAGCTTTAAATGCCCACTTCGAAAGCGGATACCACTTTGAAGTAGGCGTTTAGAACATTACCGCTGCCAACCACCCTATTGGGCTTGTAGCTTTCGCAACGCCAGCAAGCACAACGCCACGGAGCCTGCCACCCGAATTTGGCCGCCAAGCACCATACCTTCTATT
>Ga0325401_1001299_pt1 | contig 20893 bp, 14 predicted proteins | sample PopdelMetagenome_FD_205666 | JGI IMG/M metagenome (GOLD analysis project Ga0325401, IMG submission 205666) | Populus deltoides microbial communities from Bellville, Georgia, United States - Xylem-PdKOR-R2 | ecosystem: Host-associated > Plants > Phyllosphere > Stem > Wood/Secondary xylem | place... | reverse complement strand
TTGAGTGGTCCTGTGATATGGCAACTTCTACCAAGTTAATATTGTTGTTACCATTCTTTACCAAGTATTGAGACCTATCAAATTCCTCAATGCAACAAGTAATTCTTTTTCTGATTTGTGGATCAATTTATATTCATAATTCTTTCCTAGACGAGTGTTGTTGATGAGATTACTGGTGTGCTATAGCATCAGCATGCTCCTAATCTATGCTGCTACTACTGTCATGACTGTTATGAGGGTTTTTTTTTTTGTATTTCAAATTTCATCTGATACATGTCCTTTCTGGCATGTTTTTGATTTGCAATTTCAGCAAACCTGCTCAATATGCTTGACTAAGATGAAACAAGGTGGTGGACATGCTATTTTTACTGCAGAGTGCTCACATTCTTTCCATTTCCACTGCATTTCTTCAAATGTCAAACATGGCAACCAACTCTGTCCAGTTTGCAGAGCGAAATGGAAAGAAATCCCCTTTCAGGCACCAACTTTGGATCCCCTGCCTGGGAGAGCATCAGTAGGTTGGCCTCAAACTGATGCCATGATGACTGTGGTCCATCGATTACCTCCCCCACCACGTCGAGATCGGCGGCATGTTGTGCCATTGCTGCAGGTTCCCGAACCTAGTGTGTTTAATGATGATGAATCCTTGGATCTCCAACCTGCATTTGCTGAGAGAAGCTCTGGCAACAAAATTGCAGCAGGCCACAATGCTGGTAAAATAGTAGATATCAAAACATACCCAGAAGTGTCAGCTGCATCACGTTCTAATTCTTACAATAACTTCACTGTCTTGGTCCACCTCAAAGCTGGGGCAACAGTTGCAAGAGAAAACCCCAGAGGAAACCTGGCTAGCTTACCTCAGCTATCTCAAACTCCCCGTGCTCCAGTTGATCTAGTCACAGTGCTTGACATAAGTGGTAGCATGGCAGGTACAAAGCTGGCATTGCTAAAACGAGCAATGGGGTTTGTTATACAGAACCTTGGCTCCAATGACAGGCTCTCAGTTATTGCCTTTTCTTCCACTGCCCGCCGCCTCTTTTCCCTTCGTAGAATGTCTGACGCAGGCCGGCAGCATGCACTTCAAGCTGTCAACTCTTTGGTTGCGAATGGGGGGACCAACATTGCTGAAGGTCTGAGAAAGGGAGCCAAGGTAATGGAAGAACGAAGGGAAAAGAATCCTGTGGCAAGTATTATACTTCTATCTGATGGGCAGGATACTTATACTGTCAGTGGTAGTAGTGGTAACCAGCCTCAACCAAATTACCAGTTGCTCCTCCCCTTGTCGATTCATGGCAGTGACAATGCAGGATTCCAGATTCCAGTGCATGCTTTTGGCTTTGGTGCAGACCATGATGCTTCGTCAATGCATTCCATTTCAGAAATTTCTGGAGGCACCTTCTCTTTCATTGAGACTGAAGCTGTGATCCAGGATGCATTTGCACAGTGCATTGGAGGCCTTCTGAGTGTTGTAGTGCAGGAGTTGCAAGTGGGAGTTGAGTGTATGCACCCAAGTATCCACCTTGGCTCATTGAAAGCAGGAAGTTACCCTAGTCGTGTGATGGCTGATACCCGTTCAGGGTTTATCGATGTTGGAGATTTATATGCTGATGAAGAGAGAGATTTTCTGGTTTCCATCAATGTTCCAGCAGAGGCTTCCATGAATCAAACATCACTGCTAAAGGTGAGATGTGCATACCGGGATCCTTTAACTAAAGAAATGACAACATTAGAAAGTGCAGAAATTAAACTCGAAAGACTTGAGATATCTGGAGAAGCAGTGGTGTCAATTGAAGTGGATAGGCAACGCAACAGGCTTCAAGCAGCTGAAGCCATGTCACAGGCAAGAACCGTAGCTGAACGGGGAGATCTAGCTGGTGCAGCTTCTATCCTTGAAAACTGCCGAAGGTTATTGTCAGAAACTGTATCGGCCAAGTCCCATGATCGATTATGTATTGCATTAGATGCCGAGCTCAAGGAGATGCAAGAAAGAATGGCAAGCAGACATGTATATGAGGCATCTGGGAGAGCATATATTCTATCGGGCCTAAGCTCACACTCATGGCAAAGAGCAACTGCGAGAGGAGACTCCACGGATGGTTCAAGTCTTGTTCAATCTTACCAAACCCCATCGATGACTGAGATGCTTACTCGATCTCAGGCTACGTTCCTGGGCAGTCCATCAGCTCAGAGACTTGTTCAACCATTATGGTCATTTGGATCACAACCAAAGCCAAGGTGATTACTTAGGACTATTGCGGGCATTGTCTTCAAGTAGCTTTTTTCAGTGCCTTCCCTTTTTGTTTTCAAATATTATTTGGGGTTAAAGGGATAAAATTGGAGAGGTAAGAAAGTTTTTTTTGTACTGTGATTTTGCTGATGCCACGTGTAAATGAATAAAAACTTGGAAAAGGTGTGGGGGGATATATTTGGGAGGAAAGAGAAAAGGAACACTAGGTAGGTTTTACAACTTTTGCTCTCTTATTTGTGTTGTTGGGGGTGATGTACATAAGGAGCAATGGTATTTTCTCTGGGATAATTGGATATAAGTTTGTAATTGTGGAGATGGTTGGGGTGAAGTTTTCGCCTAATATAGTTTACCTGCTCTCAATTCTTTTAAGAGAGTTAATTTCTTTTGCCAATTTAATTCACTCTCTCTCTCTGTTGTGTACATGTACATGCGTAATAAACCTATTTGGGCCTGCATGAGGTCAACCTTCATATCATTTATATCAAGCACAGCAGAAGGAAAAGAAGAGAATCATGTTCCATGTTTCTTCGGTTATAGAATAGAATGAATCTTTATACTGTAGCTATTAACTTGTTGCCATGCCTGCTGTGGATTACTTGTTGGACAATCATATGTCCTGAAACGGCGAGTGCAAACTATGATCAGAGGAATGAGGAATGTGGAAGAAAAAGCCAGAGCAGAGAAACAGCGAAACATTAAGCGTCCAATACGTCATAACTCAATAATGGTGCAACAACCAGACAGAAGAAATGGAATTTCGTCAGAAATAATGCCAGATTTTTTATGCATACACACCGGGTTGTTTCGCTCTAGAAAGATGGTACCATCATTGTGGATTACTTGTCTGGAGCCTAAGCCTTGCGTTATCATTTGTTCTTTAGCACGGAATTCTTGAAATTTGCAGCAAGTTAATATACACTGAGGGGTTGTTACACTGCTTCAATCTTGGATACAGTCATAATGTCTATTTTTAATTTTTACATTCAGAATTCAATGGTTGAAAAGGAAATAGACATTGTGCTTGTGATAAACTAACAAGGAATCGTTATTAGTTAATGGAAGAAATAAATATGAGATTAGGTACAGAAAATTGAACCTAAAGAGAAATACAGGTGATTTTGACGTAATACTACAGCCTTTGAATGGTGGATGCACGTATCAAGGAAGGGAGTTGTACCAAATTACTATCCATGTTCTATGTAGTATTCTAAAACAAAAACTCTCATCGGGCAAGGCAACACTTCTGGAGCACCCAGCTACAGCAGGCCTACTAATTCACCTCCGCTTCGAACGGACAGATGGATTCACCTACACTGCGAGAAGCGCCACCACCTCCACCAGGAGGCCTGCCTGCTGGACGTTATAGACGATTATTTTCTTGGTAATGCCTGTTTCATTACCCTCGCCTCTGTAACATGCAAAGGTAATATCAGTTGCTACGATTATTTACTTTCCTTTTTCTTTCTTTTTTCAGTTTTTTAAAAGTCCAGGTTCTGGTTTCTGTGCTGATGTAGTCTATTTACAAGTCGCTGTCCATGTTTGTTTCCACCCGAACCCCCACCTGCAGTGTGACGACTTGATTATGTGATATGCATGTGCAAGTTCTTATAAACAATGATCACACTCTCAAGTCTCAATGCCGATCCTTCATATGAAGTACCATCGACAAATGCACAAGAGAGAGACTAGTATGATTCTGTACTAGTTTTGCTCTTTGGAGGTGGATAGTGTACTTGGTTGTTATAAGGGTCTTTTTTTTTAAACACGGATAATCAAATATTAACATTCAACCTCTTCAGGCAAAATCGGATGCTTGTATCACATCTATTCACTATTTAATGCTGAACAACTGGGGCACATGGAGGAGTTTCACCCGTAAAACTGGAAAAACAGTACCGCTCTACAAGATCTCGTGGACTTTACAGCTAAAGTGAAATATATAGTGACAAAAGCAAAAAGCTGAAACTAGCAGCAGTAGCCCGACAATTTGAGTTATGCTATAGAAATGTCTACTTTCGTACTCGTAAGTTGTTTATGTTTACTTTCTTCTGCAAAGCCTGTAAAACACTAAGGAATGTAAGCTATAGAAATGTCCTTGGAATTCTTCTATTATTTTGAGTTATGCTACCAGAACCATCATCACCTTTAACTCCGCCTCCAATGATATCTTTTTAGGCTTGTATGTACTGTTGGTCCCGATATGGATAATGCTTCTTTTGTCTCAATAATCTCCCATTCTTTATCATCTTTCACCTTTGCAATATCCTTCCTGGACCATAGAATCCCACCACATTAGTAGAGAGGATTATGAAATGAGAACCTGAAGATAATGATGTGGAATGAGGCGCTTTTAGGCACCGGAACAGTGTTTAAAACAGGCATTTTTTCATGCATAAAGTTAGAATGAAGACTGCTAATTGTTATACGATCACAAAAGCATATATATAGATCATTTGCACAACAGCTATACCATGAACATGATACGATGAAAGCCATGCCGAAGAAAAACTAGCTATTTTGCAATCATTTGGATTATAAGATCAATTTATCAGTTCTGGTCCTACTGTAGTAAAAAGCCATGCCAAAGATTAAACGGCTTGAAATCATTTAACGGTCTTAGTCAATCTCTTCCAATGAAGCCACAGGATCCAACTGACTGTTTTCACTCATATTTGGACGTTACCACACAAAAAATCTACGTGAACAAAACTGGGTAGTTTTTTCATGTGATACATTAGAGATTAGAAAGATATTGTTTGGTTGTTGTCTCGGGGAAAAAAAATAAAGACAATGAGAACATATCTCCCTTGCTTCTGTTTTTAGATTTATTTTATATCTTTATTTATATCTCTTCAAACAAATATGTTTTTAGCTCTAATCTCTTATCTTTTCTGAACTGGACACTGACTAAACGCAATTAAAAATCTTCAAGTTACATCAAGAAGTCTTATGCCAACTAATTAACTCCTTATTTTTCATAAAGCAAGACTTCTAGACAACTAGTTAATACATGGATCAAGGAGGGAGAGAACAAGCAAATCTCCTACAAAATGTGATCTCCTCCATAAATGATAGTTCAGCCATGAAAATTCCAATCCCAAGAAACACCAGTCACCACCAGAAAACAAACCCGACCTCCTAATTTCTCCCAAAGCAGGACTGTTAGACAACTTGTTGATCTCTAACTGATGCTACATGTATCAGAGTAGCAAGAGAATAAATATTTCCTTTAAAATGTAATCTCCTCCATTGATGACAGTTCAGCCATGGAAATTCCAATCCCGAGAAACCTCAATCTCCTCCAGAAAACTAGCATGGCCAAAAACTGATACCAACAGGTTTCCAAGTTACCCCAACGTAAAAGAACTACCCATCTGCCAGCCTTCAAAGAGAGTAAAATAACGAAACACTGACTATACTAGCATCTTCTTATACTATATCAACAGCAGCAATTCCTGTCTGCAACTATTTGCCAACATGAGCCAGAAAAAAAAAACCTTAAAATTAGGTCACTCCCTATTTTAAATAATTCAAATAAGCCAAACCTAAGCAATTTGTGACGATTAAGAAGGGAAAGTGAAAACTTAGCATCACACCTGCTAGCATGATTATCCTTGAAACCCTCACTGGGTTTTTTTAATAAAACCACATCAGAATATAAAAAAACCGCATAAACTCACAAACTTTTTAACAAAGTTAACAAACCACGAACAGAAGCTAACATTATCAGCCCAGATTCAGCACCAGCCTAATATAAAAACAAAAACTACGAACTGTGTTTTTCATAAAACCACAAAAAGAAACTGTTCTGAAATGAAATTTTTACAATGTTACATTATTACAAAGGTCTCATCTTTCATCATAGGATCTATAAGCTACAAACTTTTTCATAAATTGAGAAAAAGAAAAGCGCAAACCTACCATGCAAGAGATGAGCAAGTCCTAAAGCACCCAAAACAGTGAGAGAAATCATAGGGAGACCGTATCTGATAAAGGGGTGGCCTCTACCTGAACGATGTTGCCAATGGTGTCTCAATCTTTCTAGCTGTGTTGGTAATTTTTTGGGGCCGGCTCATATTGGTCTCAATTGTTGACATTTTTTCACTAAATCACTCACAGTTACGTGCATCAAAGGTTAGAGATTCTTGGGTATTTGGTCAACAATTGGAAATTTGCCCGATTTTGAGTTTTGATTTTCGATTTTCTAGGGTTTGATTTTGGATTCTGTCTTAGGCATCGATCGGTATTGCTATTCGGCTATTTTTTAAAATGTTGTTTCTGAAATATAAAAAATACTTTGAAAAAACACTTTCGTTGTCAAACACGCATACAGATTTTAACTGCTTGATTTGAGGAGACTTTCACATGTTTGGGGAATTTGAATCTGCCGGGCTGAGCTTTTGTTATGGTTTAACTTTAAAAAATTTAGATTTTAACATGAATTGAAAAAAAATACAAACTGAGTGATATTTGTTGAAGTTCTCAATAAATTACAATTAACAAAGCATCGTTGCCAGGGAGGAGTAAAATAAAGAGCTGACACAAATCAAGCATTAATGGCCTCGCCAATAGCTACTGACAGAGTAAAAGGGTCTGAAGTCTGAACACTTGGTATTTGCTGCATTAGCAGGGTTTTGGTTGAGATCTAACCGCATTGCCCCTTTTTGATGAATGAATGATAACAATCAAAGTTAAAGAGTATTGAAAACAATGAAGCATTTCTAAAAAGTTAGCGATTGATTCAATTGAGGCCAACTTGAATTCCTGAATCTCAGGAAAAGCTGGGTCGAGAATTCCCACCTGTTGGCGGGGGAGGTCAGATTGCGCGATATAGGAGCAATCCATCATCTTGACCCCATCTTTTAAGTTGACTATAATTTGTTAGAAGATTGTACAATTGTTTCTTTGCACTTAAGTTTACATTTAAAAGCAAAAGGCAGTGTTTCTTTTGATGATCTACAAGCTGATAGGCATACTCAGGGAGATAGGTTCTTAGTAAATTATGGATGCTTGAGTGCACAATGACCTCATATTGAACAATTATGCATTGGCGAGTAAAGCAGTTTCATGTTGTCATCTGCTCCATCAGAAACAGCAGGGAGACCAAAAACAATTGAAAACAGAAGCAGAAAGTTATGCTAAAACAACCTAAGATTCTAGTTTGCGCGCATGGGACATGGATTGAGAGAAACGAATCTAATTTGGAAAGTTTGTGCTGAAAGAGGACAGAAAAACAAAGATAATAAGGAAGCAACCAAAATTATAAGATCAAAATGAATCCGAGAGAATGTGAACGTCCTACAATATAAGTTGTGAATATAATCACAGGATAAGTTAAACCAACTTCTAAATAGCAAGTAGCGACACCTAGACAGCTTAAGCAAAACTCAAGAAAGGAGATGTCTTCTTCTTTTTTTCTTTCCGGAGAGTTTGATGTTCATTCTACTGATTCATTATTCTGATTTTCTCCTCCATTTATGAGTGGTGCTGAGGACGTTGGTAATTCTTTGGTATCCGTTGGTTTTAATGCTTCTGGATCCCCATATTTTGACTTTGATCGACTAAAACCAAACTTTCTTAACAAGATGTTCCAACTCGACACCTTTGTTTTTCCCAGCTTCTCAATCTCTTGTTTCATGCTCGAACACTCTTTCTCAAGCTCGGAAACTCGTTCTTTCATGTCATCTACCATGATGCGGCCATGTATGGCTCCTGCTTGAGGATGCAAATCGTTTCTCGCAAGAGCAAGATTCCCACTTAGGTTTTGTGAGTTATCAAGGTTTTCAGAGACAAAGAACCAGCCAGAAACAGAGGTGCGAAGCCGTAGTTGTTCAAAGAATAAAACTTGGACAATGACTCTAAGAGGTAGCCTCTCATTCTGGGCTGCGTGAGTGCTGGCTTCCAATGAAAACTTTTGACAGTTCATGAGCCTGCAAAGTTGTTCCCTCTCAGAATCTGTCAGCCATGGATGAGCCTGCAGTAAAAGAAAATATTAGTGACCACTGAAATAACGAAGCATAGGTCCAAGTCACATGAAAATAGCTTTGTAGCGAAAGAAAAACAATTTTAAACATGCTCCATTTTGAACAATGTCATTGGACAATGAACAAAGAACTCTGTAAGCTTGAATTATATCATCAAATTTAATGATAAACTTTGGCAAGGAAACCAGATAAAGAACCATTTGAAGATTATTGCCTTTACCTTAAGATATATATCAATTGCTCGGTAAATTCCATCATCTATTGGCCTGGCATAATCAGGGACTACAGCAGCAAGAGACTGAAACTTCGCTAACTTCAAATTAACATCAGATGCTACCTCTGCTAGATAACTATCAATCAGATTAGCCACCATTGTTATTGGAATGAGCGAATGCGAACTTTCCGTTATTTGCCCTTCATGTTCGACGTAATTTGATGTGGGATCATCATGATCCATCAGCATGAAATGATCGAGAATTCGCTGAACACAGTCGATATCATAAAGGGTTTCCACTGAGTAGCCTGAATTTGGTATCAGAAGGTCTTGAAGAGATGCTTCATCCAACTGGGTTCCAACCCGTTTCTCTAAGTTCTGTCGGCATGATGGACTCGCATGTATTATCATGGCAGTTCGCAGAAGCCTAAGCAGGAAATTACTTGGAGTAACACCCTTTTGATCAGGCAACAATTCCACTATTTCTTCAAACAGACTCCTTTGATCTGCTTCAGACGTAGCAGAAATAGTTGATCTAGATGCAGCATAGTTTCCACTCTCTATGCTTGATTTCCTGCCCAACAAAGGGAGATGCTTCTTTGCATAGTACATTAGTGCCCCAGCAACCCTCCCTGGATTCATACCATTTGAACCAACTTCCAGAATTAGCCTTTTGTACAGAGGTAATCTAAGGAAGGAAACATCCTCATACCACCAATCCTCACCCACAGGATGCGGCTTGGCTGAAGTACGTATTCCATTCCAGAATACAGTGCCATCTGGGTTCCTAATGTCGCTGCCTCCTTGCATGGGCCAACTGAACAAACTTGGATCTGCGCAAGCTTTCATTGCCAGGGAATTTATGCATCTCGAAACAATATGAAGCTCTTCTGCTAGTAGAGGAACCTCTTCGCAGGTTTCAAGAGCTTTAAGGGAGTCTGTCCAGCTGCCAAATACTTCATTGAGAAAATTTTCTGTTTGTGTGATGAGGTTTTCCTCCCCATAGTCTTCACTCATTCCAAGATACTCAGCGGCACATCTGAGACTAACTACATTCAATGCAGTGAGTTCCATTTTTATACCATAGCAGAATTTGGCAGCAAGCAAGAAGGTTTTGGCTCCACCAGGTACATCATGAAGTTGTAGAACACACCTTTTCTCGTCCTCGCTAGAATGCTCTCCAATAAGATTTTCTAGTAATTCACTTCTGGAGAGCAATGGAAACTGCAGGAGATAAAAGAGAGAACTCAGCTCAATAGTAAGTAAATAAAATCATAAAAGTGAATACTAGCAGGTATTTTATCCCTGTCTACCACAGTTTTAATTAGCTAGGCAGAGGAGAAGCCTTTTGTTCTTCCCCGATGAATGTTAGAGCACACCAAGGCCAAGGCGTAAGAGTCGTATCATTATATCTGAGAATAAGAAGCATAGAGGAAACAATCGAAGAAATAATAACAGGATGGAGATAATTGCTTCCAAAAATTCTTTCCATTTTACTAACTCCATTCATTAAAATTTTCATAAACAACAAAGAAAAAGGTATAAAATATATTATCTTTGCTAAATCTAGTTTTGATCCATGATATCCTAAATATTTTGAGTTGAAATGAGCTAATTCAGCACACGGAAGCAATATCTTCCAAAATCAGAACACGACAGATGAAATTGGGTATAAGAAAACAAATAAGATTAAATGTCAGTATGAAATCCTTTAGCTAACCTGTAGTCATAGGAGATAACTAAAAAAATTAATGCCAACTAAACTTTTCTCTAATTAATTGGAAGAACCAACAATGATCAAGTACACACTTTTCTTTGATAAAAAGGTGCGCATTTTCAAGCTTTCCAAATAGCAGGATTTCCCCAAAAACTTCCAGTATAGTCTGCTTCAAGTATGGTCTGTTTTCTTAAATAGTTGACGAAAGAATAACTTGGTGTTACAAGATGAGCATGCCATTCTAGTTAATTTCTAGTCTATTTGCAAAAGTCGGACACAAGGTGAACCATGAGGTATGAGACATGCACTTCCAGGCTTAATGTTGCTCTTAAAGGAGCATGCTTCCAATGTCACCTCGGATTGAATCTTGAAGCAAGCCTTTGAGTATGGTGTTTATATAAAACAACAAATTTTGGTAATCAGGTGATAGAATAAAAGTACAGTTTGGCCATGTAACACACACCTTGTGGAGATGGAAAGACATCTCCCCAATTTCAATAATGACATCACTTTGAAGCCCGGTTGAGCAAAGCCTGCACCAAAGCACATTCTGGTTTTATTTAAAATGCAGATGGAAATCTCTAACCAAACTCTGTACACATAGAAGTACAGTTAGATATCAAGTGAGTTTATACATGCGCTCTTCATAAAAAAAAAAAAATTAGCATCCATTAATGATACAATGCCTGAATAATCCTTTTTGTAATCCAAAAGCAGGTGAAAGTAAATCCAATTGATACTGCACACGGTAATTAGAAATGACTCCTCTAAAATTTTCACCTCAGAACTGAAAAGGGGAAAGACCCCACTTATTCATCTGATACCAGTTATCATTATATTGACTACATCAAAACCACTGCATAATGCCAGTGATCATTGTAAATAATCATCTCTACACACACATTTCTCGAACATAATAAGCCGTTATAAACGCACAACAAGCACACATTAATTTTCATTTAACACTGTCATAATCAACCCAAAAACTCATCTCAACATAAAAACAAAATAAACCCATTATATGATTTCCAACCTCGACAAAAACCCACATTCTCAGATCATCATTGCAGCCAGTCCTTAACCATAATCAAATACATCACATTCATCCACACACAGATATACAAATATATGTGTAAAGAAAAGAGTGACAGACCAGGTATGGCCATCGAGATGGAAGACTTCTGATTTTGATCCCAGCTTCATGCAAGCCATGTATAGCCTAAGCTATTACAAACGTTGTCAAAGCAACAATCTTTTTCTGATGGAAATATCAAAGAAACAATCTTTAACGAGAAAAGGAGATGGAAAAGGTGATTTCTGAATCCTGATAGGATGGAAAGGGAAACGAGTGAAAAACAAAATGTGGGCTTTGGTCTTTGTTGATAAATTTTGCAGCTTTTCGGGTAACAAAGTAAAAAATAATAAAGATTTAGAGTAAACAAAGAGTCCCGAGTCCAAGGGAAAAATCCAGGAGCAGAATCGGTTGCTGCTTTTACAAGAAAAAGGCAGAGTTTGTTTCGGTCATCCTTTATAAGCACTTCCTGTTTTCTTACGTTAGAACTAGAGAGGCAATAAACATTTTGCATTTAAAGTATGCTTCGTTTGTTGTTACTATTCATTCTTGAAATTATCTCCAATTAAATGGTTCATGGTATCAAAAGAATTGTCCTAGCACTTCTATTTACCACGATTGATTTCCTTAAGAGCCAAACAGAGCATTATTGAATTTTTACCTGCAATTTTTTAGTAGCATAAAAACAGACAATTGATGTTATTTGGAAACAAAATAATCACCTAACTTAAAGAACATTTAAAGTAGAAATGTTTGGAGGAGTGCAAAGTGAAATTGCAAGATTAAGAGATTTAAGAGCTAACATTTCAACTTCGAGCCTTGCGATTTCATTTTGGGGGGGGGTCTTTGTTTACTCTCTTCTTTTTCTTTTTTTTTCTTTTTGGTTCTGTTTTTGGACTCGTAAATAAGTGTTTAATATTATATAGTATTTTTTAATTTTGATATTAGCATGTTCAAATCTTCCAAAAATACATATTAATTTGATATTTTTTTAAATAATAAACAATTTAAAACATACTTTAAAAAATATACAAATCAAATTTAATCTGATTTTTTTTTTGGAACCATTATTATTCTTAATAATTTCTTGTACTCCTACCACCTCAAGATCATCTTAACATTTTATCTTCAAAACTTACTTTTTTAATATTAAATCTCCAATTTTAACTTATATAAAATACAATATAAAAATATACATGGTATTTTATTTATTTATATCTATAATTTTTTAAATTTATATAATTTATAATTTAAATAAACTTGTATTTAAGAAAAATATTGGATTGAGAATTGTTATTAGATTCATGTGAAATCAGCCACTCGCGCTCGAGACAGCTAACACCCACTCAATGAACAGCTAATGATTCTTCAGTAGACCAGCCCAGTCAGGATTGGAGGGGTTCGAGACTCGAGAGGTGAAATTAGGGTTTTCCTTTTTCGGATGGGTCCAGACTAGTATCCGTTAAGGCCCATATTGGCATCCCTTGCTCCACGTAACAAAGCCGAAGGCCCAACGCTTCTCTGCCTGTCTGTCTTGTCTGTTCAAAAAGCCCAAATGTTCCCTCTCCTGTCCTCCATCGCCACTGCCATTTATATCTTGTAACTGGTAGAAGCAAAGACAGAAGAGGACTTGACAGTTTACAAGACATGGCGAGTTCAACATCCATGGAAGCAGCGGGACTCACTCTACCTTTCTTGATCCTCACATTTCTCACAATTGCCGCTGCATCCTCAACTAACCAGATCCAAATCCTTAACGCTGAACGTAGAGTAAGAGCAGCTATGTCTCTTCGCTCAATTTCAAAAATACAAACTTAAGAGGAAGAAAATGATATATTTCATGACTTCTTTTTTGTTTTTTTGTGTGATAATTGGTGCAGATTGACTTGAGTTCACATATTGTTAAGGTCTTCTTGACTTTAAAGGTGTGCCATTTTTTGCATTACTTTGTTTGATTCTTTTTTTATATATATAATCAAACAGATGGGTTTATGAAGAATTTGCAAAAAAATTTAATTTTGGGGATTAAATCTATCCTTGGTTCTTGAAATTTGCAAGCTTTCACGGCGCAGAAATCAGATTTTGATATTCTAGCTTAAAATTCAATGATAGAACATTAGCTCAAAACCTTCTGGCATGGTGACTAACGGTTTGCTTCGAGTTATGTGAATGAGGTAAATGTCGTAGGTGCAAACACTCTATATTTGTGCAATAGTTGCAAACCGTGATCCAATTTCCTACACGGTACTTGCCACCTTGATGGTTTGTATGTGGTCAAATGGTCCGTCAACCTTTGATCATATAGAAAGAGTTGAGTGTGAATGATTATAAAGTCTACAATTGGGTCAAAAAATATCTAAGGATTTTGGCTAGTATATTCACGTGTGGAGATATGTGCATTGCAGATAGGAAGTTCTTTTGTGTTTGTGTTTCTCCTTTTTATGGACACAAGTATGAATTTGATTCAGGTTGAGAATGTCGGGACAACCCCTGCTTCAGAAATCGTTCTTGCATTTGCACCTGCTCAAGCTGATCATCTAGCACTTGTCAAAGCACAAGCAGCTATAGGCAAGAAGAAGAAGAAGAGTTATGTTCATCTTGATGCAAACCCAACAGAGCTACCTGATGCGCCAAATGGAACTAAATATTTTAGTATATCTTTGCTTAATCCGTTAAGTTCAGGTGAAACTGCAACTCTGGAAGTGCTTTATATATTAACACATTCTCTGGAACCTTTCCCAGCAGAGATAAGCCAATCAGAATCACAATTAGTATATTTCCGTGACAGCGCATTAATACTGTCACCATATCATGTTAAGCAGCAAACTACTTTTCTTAAGACACCAAGTACAAAAGTAGAATCATTTACAAGAGTGGAACCCACCAAGCTTTCTGGTAGAGAACTAAAGTATGGACCATATGAAGATCATCCTCCATATTCATTTTCTCCAGTAATTGTTCATCTTGAGAATAACAGCCCATTTGCTGTTGTTGAAGAGCTTTTAAGAGAAGTAGAGATATCTCACTGGGGCAACCTTCAGATAACAGAGCATTACAAATTGGTCCATGCTGGTGCTCGACACAAAGGCGTGTTTTCCAGGTTGGAATTGTGTCTGTTTTTCCCTCCCTTCATATTCATTCAGTTTCCTGCATCCCCCGCCCCCTGTTCTCTTCTTTTTTTTTTCAATTACCTACCTTTGAATTGAGGTCACAATGGAACACAAAACTATCAGCATAATTGCACAACAGCAAATACGTGTATGGATAACGCATAGCAAATGATTTTCTAACCTATTTCTGATCTAAATAAGTTTTGTGTCCCTTTCTTATTTCAAGGATCATGGTCGGCAGTTGGCCATTTGATGGAGCTAAAACTGTAAACACATAGTTTATATGACTGTTTTTTCCTTTTCATAGGTGTTTCATTTCTGTAATTAGATCATTTTAATCTCATCTTTTGAGACGTCCTTCTGGCAGAGTTGAGTATCAATCTAGGCCATCTTTTAGTGGCACATCTTCCTTCAAACACCTTCTAGCAAGTCTACCACCTAGGGTGCACTCTGTGTATTATCGGGATGACATCGGAAACATCTCATCATCACATTTACGTTCAGATTACCGTAAGGTATGGCCCCAATTTTCTAGTTATATACTTGCATCATAATGGAACTATGGTTATATATTGATTGAAGGATAGATATGGGAATGCTTAAAATTGAGGGAAAATGGTACTCTGTTATTTTATGGACTACAGTTTTCATCTTCCTGTGTGCTGACTCGACACATTTTAAACAGTCAGAACTTGAAATCGAACCACGGTATCCTTTATTTGGAGGTTGGAAGGCTACTTTTGTTATTGGATATGGGCTACCACTGGAAGACTTCCTTTTTGAGTCTCCTGATGGAAAGCGTTACCTCAACTTCAGCTTCGGCTGTCCTCTTGCAGAGACTGTGGTGGACAAATTGACCATCAAAGTGAGTTTGCTTCTATTGATAATTTGCATTCATGATGCTGTTGTCTGATGTTTGTCCATTAGTTACTTCAATCATGTTTTCCACATGCTAATGCCAGAAGATGTTTTATTTCAGGTTGTGCTACCAGAGGGATCAAAAGACCCTTCAGCTGTTGTTCCTTTTCCAGTAGAGCAGCGTTTAGAGGTACAAATCCCAGCACAACTCAAAATTTTACTCTTAAAGTTTAACAAGTTTGTAGGATACATTGTTGACATATTTCATTATTACGTACTATAAGGCTACAAACAATAACAAGAAAATTGTATAAAATTTTTAGTATAAAAAACTGGAATGATATTTACCTCCCCCCTTATAAGAAGTATTCGATCTATAAAATTGAGCTTGGTGCTTTGCTTTGTTGCGACACAAAGGCACTGATTGTGTGTGTTTATATTTTTGGAAATTTGTTCACTTTGAACTGAGATGTCTTCTATGTTTGGATTGTGTGCAGACCAAATATTCATACCTTGATGTTGTTGGGAGGACTGTTCTGGTTCTGGAGAATAAAAATGTAGTTCCTGAGCACATTACTCCTTTCCAGGTGATTTGCACTTCCCTTGAACATCAATGTGTTACTGCCCTTGTATCTCAGTTTTGATTTTCCTAGGTATCAAATGAAGGGTCGTAATAGCTAGGTTTTGATCGGCAATTAAATACCAATCAATGTCACCGTTTTAGGACTAGATTTAGGCAGTTTTAGATGCAATCATTTCGTTTATTTATGGATGCTGATTTTTGGGAATGAAGATAAGAATTGTTGAGGATTGCACCAGATACTAACTGCACCAACTCTACTTGAGTGCTATTTGCCTCTGCAATGTTGCGGGTTGTATAAGTTTTCTAGGCAAGCTTCATGGTTCCTGAAAAAATAAGATTTTAAATTTGAACAGTTGAGAGTTTTTAAACTGCATGATTATGTGCTACAGGATAGTACTATATATTTCTATTTATAATGACTGTTATGCTTTGCCCACATTGGTTATTGCTTCATTTAGAGTTGTGGAAGCTCTCTTTGGTGGTATGAATTTTGGGATTTGAAATGCTTGGCTGGCTCTGTCAAATTAGTAATATGCCTGTGACTTGCATGATTTATAATGTTCCGCGACAATATTAAGTAATTTCCACTTTGATTTTCTCATACAAAACGCCCTCTTTGATTCCCGTATTTGTGAAAGCTTAGTAACATTTGTCTTGTGCTTGCAGGTTTACTACACTTTCAAACCTATATTTATGCTAGCAGAACCATTGATGTTGGCATCTGTATTTTTCTTGTTTTTCATGGCTTGTTTAGCTTATCTACACATTGATCTTTCCATACGCAAGTAACAAACGCGCCAGAAAGGCCAGATTATGCAACTTAGTAGTGATGTATGTACCAGTTTTTGACATTGATATGCCCATCCTGCCATGAGGAGGGTTTCAGCATTACTTGTTTAATCATGAATTGAGGAGGTCAGAATCTGGGGCCCATCTGGGACCATTTTGGGCTACTTGTAGAACTTCTAGTTTTTCTGCAGTGAAAGTAGCTGTGAACTTGAAATTTTTCTTCTCAAGTAGCAGGATTTAACTTTCACTCCACCCTTTGTGGGGTGCCATTGAACAGTACTTAACACATGAAAATATAAGATTTTTGCGGTGGTTTGACAGGGAGGCAACCCGTTTCCTTTTTCTTTCTTTTTTTCCCTAAAAATCATGGCTGGGAATTGGGATTTGGCTAGAAACTTGGTAATATCATTTTGACCTCAACTTGAAGTTTCGTAAACATGTTGTTTGAGCAACTATAACTCCCAAGAGAGTAATGCCCAAGTATGGGGCTTGCCTGTATCAAATGGATTCAGTTGTCATAGTCAATCCTTTGTAAGACGACCGGCTCAAATTGATAAAAGTTGCAACCTTACAGGGAAGTGGAAGCCATGATCCTTTTCAGGGCTAGTCAACTATGCTGTCTCTAAATTCATTTGCTTGTCCATGTTCTCCTAATTGAGCATGAAGAAAGCACAAGCGGATCTGGGGTTGCTGACAGTTTAGCTGTGCTTTGCATTTTCTCCAAAAGTAGCTGTCTTATTCGGATCGTGTCAAAACACCTACAAGTAGATGAACTACTGGGTGAATTTGGGTTTAGTCAAAATCTTTCAAGTAACAGAGAAAATAAATAAATAATAGGGTGACAAAGAACTTCAGCGCTACCAGACCTCGTCAACTCTGGTGAACAAGGATGGGGGCAAGCAAGGACAGCCGTGGGGGCACTTTGTGGTGAGATAAGAGCAACAAGATGAGGCGGATTTTCTCTTCTATTTGCTTTGCCGGCTCTTCATGGGTCATTCAAGCCAGAAAAGGACATGTAAGCTATAGTCTATTTCCTCCAACTAGGCTAAGTAACTTGCCGCATTAGTTACTTGATAGGCTTCAATGAGTAGCTTCCATCTCATGTTTATTCACTCTGGCAAGAAACAGCATGTCTCTTCTTGAAACGCGAATCTGTCATTTCATGTCTTTATCAAGACAAGGGAGAGGGGAGGGAGGGGTAGAGGTTAGGCAATGGGTGGATAAAGATAACAAAAAAGAAAAGATGTTTTTCTGGTCAAGCTAACTGATGCCTGAGGGGTTAGGTTATAAAATCAAGTTAGTAGATGCTAGTAGTCTTGAAGCTTAAGAAACTATAATTAATTAGCAACTCATGGAGCTTAGATTCCGACAACATTTCTTCTAGTGATGTAAGAACTCTTTCGTGCTTAGATATCTAAATTTAAAAGAACGGTTGAGAAATGCTGTTGCCCTCTGGATGGAGACGAGTTCGGCATTATTTCAAGCTGCTACGATGCCTCTGTTGACCCAAGGGCCAGAGGCTATTTGCTTGCATTGATTATTTTTTATCATGTGCGTCTAATCAACGAATTTAGTACAAAAGATTTTTAGTCCAAATGGTAAATAAATAAATTTAGTTTGAATCATAAGAGCATTATGAAGAAAATGTTTTTCATAAATACAATATATATGTGGCTGCAAAGTTGATGATGAACATGAAGTGTCTACAAAGATCGCATGATATATCGAATAGCTTAAAGCATGAATTTCTTGAGCAGTTGTAACATTGCAGTATCCTCGAAAACTAAAGAAATCGTGTTCTTCATAGGTCATGCAGGTAAAGACAACGTGGGAAACTTGATAGCGGCACAGCTTTAAAAAAAATATATATATTAATGTGAGTGTCCGGGGTAGTTTATATGCATCTAAACTAATTTTTTAAATTTTAAAATTAACAATCATGTAAGTCTCTAATAGCCTTAAAATTTGTAAAACTCAAACAGGTCAGAACCTAACTAATTAACTTACACTGAATTTCTCGGCATAATTTTTGAACAACCCAGAAAGGTACCATAAATTTAGCCCATGGAACAACCTTAGAGTTGTCGCAGGTGGTTTGACTCCATGGTTCAGATGGCATAATTCACGGTAATTATGGTCAAAATCTATGCTGAGAATCGCCACTGTGATGATGAACTCACCTTTTGTTTTTAGGTAACGGGGGAGAGATGGTATTTTGTCTGACATTGTATAAGTTGAGAGAGAAAAGACAAAGAGGCAGTACATTGATTTTGGTTATCTTTGGAAGGACAGGAAGGAATCAAAAGAATGGTCACCATCCACTTGGATGATTCTACAGTCTAAACATCTTATTTTAAGGTAAAAAAACAACAGTATATATTTTGTTTGACTAGCTAAGACGGTCATGCTTTTTCCTCGCAAATACATCTAATTTCTTTCCCAGAAAAAACAGAATAAAACTACAAATAATCTTGATCAGTTGCAAAAACAATAGGTGATTGGTAATTAGTTACAGCTCATTTCTGCATTCATGTCTGTCTTCAAAGGTTGTCCGCCTCGCATACACCTGCAATTTGAACTCCGAAGTAAAAATGACGCATCATGCATATTTGATTTTACCATACTGCCCCTTTCTCAGGGCACAATATATATATATATATTTGAACGAGAAAAGAAACAATTAAAATCATGAGTGTAACGAGAAATTCACAAGGCACTGACTGTACTGTGCAAATGGCAGGCTAAAAGTCCAGAAATCATTCCAAGAAGACACGCCATGTCTTTAAAACCTTAAACACCATGATACCATAGTCAACAAAGCCACATCACAGATGCAACTGAAACGTGATTAGCAAATATTATTTTCATAATATTCAATTTAATACCTTTTCTTTCAAATCACTTGATGGTTTCGCGTTGTATTAGTAATTATTATTCAAAGTGTTTTTCAGTAATAATATTTTTTAATTTTTTAAAATTTATTTATTGTATTAACATATCAATTTAAAACACTAAAAAAAATAATTAACATTTTTCATCAGAAAAAAAAATGAGATCATTATGTAAAATGCACTAGTTATGTCCATATCCCATCAATAAATGATATTATTTAAAAATAAAAAGTAATTATAAGAACCAGTGTTTCACAGTTTTCTTTTATAAATGAAAAAATGGTTAAGGGGCAATATAGTAATTTTAGCATGACAATAACTTGGTCGAAGAAACTATTCAATTGCTCTGTCAACCCCAATAATAGTTAATTTGGAAATAGAAAAATGGAAAAACTTGGAAGGGGACCGGAAAAGAATCAAAAGGGAAGAATTCTCTGAAAGATTTGTAAGAGACTGACAATTTGATTCTCTGATTCCCTAAGGTGGGATCAGAGGATCAGCATCATATACATGCTTATATATTTTTATTTATATATATAAAAACTTCTGACGTAAAAAGAGTTGCGTATTATCCTTGTACAAGATTTTTACATAGCCATTTCAGCAACATAGCACAAAAACTAGAAGAAAACGTAGTATGAAACATTTCTGAGAAGGTTTTTGAACGGTGAGTTAACTTTTTTGTGTGGTTTGCTGAAATGGGTGTGCCTCCAAATGATGGCAAAATGGAAGGGTGGTTGTTTATCATCAGGTCCCATAGGTTTGGTTTACAGTTTTCACGCAGAAGGTACTTCATTCTTCAAGAAAACTACCTCAGATGCTATAAGACAATGCCCATTTCACAGGAAGAGGTAACTTCTTGTTTCGTTTGTTTCTGTTGTGTTTCTTCATTTGAAATTCTGATCAACTCACAATGTTAAAGGATGCAGGCAGATAGATGTTTATTTGGTATAGATTTCTTTTTATTTTCCAGTTCTTGTCTTTTTTATTGGTATAAATGGGAATTGGATAGGGTTGAGAAAAGGTTTGAATGTGCCCTTGATTTTCTCAAGCAGAATCTGTTTTTGTATTTTGAAGGGGTGTGTGTGTGCGGGGGTGGGGGGGAGTTTTCTATGTAGATGTTTGTTTGATTATGCTATTGATTTGTACGCCTGTATGATTTTTGGACTTTTATAATCTAAATGGTAACTGAAAATGGATTCTTCCTTATATGAAATTTTTATCTACTGATGTGGATTCATGATTTTGCTTTCGGCATCAAATATTTCAGAATCTATCCACTTTACTATTGATTCCTGGATATGATTTTATCTTTCCTAGAAAAACAAAAGGTGAGGAAGTGAAAGTTTTTCAAGTGGTTTATAATATTAAATCAATGGTGGGTGAAAAGCCTATCTTCTGAAAATGTTATGCCTTGCTGGGAATGG
>Ga0325401_1001296_pt1 | contig 20912 bp, 14 predicted proteins | sample PopdelMetagenome_FD_205666 | JGI IMG/M metagenome (GOLD analysis project Ga0325401, IMG submission 205666) | Populus deltoides microbial communities from Bellville, Georgia, United States - Xylem-PdKOR-R2 | ecosystem: Host-associated > Plants > Phyllosphere > Stem > Wood/Secondary xylem | place... | reverse complement strand
ATATCTTTTGTTTTTTGCCCAACCGCAAAAAAAAACTATTTGATTAGCCAAATAGGCATTGAACCTCACATATAATTGTGTTTTTAATCTTGATTTTATAGAAGCTAAAATAACCTGTTTTTTTTTTAATTCACAGAGACCTACTTTTCATTTCATGCAAAAATCCATCCCATATCATTTTTAATCAAATACATTTTTAAGCTAATTTTTTTGAAACTATAACTAAAAATATGTTTTCTTAAGCTTTTTTTTTTTATAACCGCAATCGTAAAAGCTACCACAATGTCAAACACACAAGAAGGGCTAATAGTTTGGTATTGTGGTAGCTTCTATTTTTTGCACAACCATAAATAAAATCATTTGGGCAGTCAAAAATAACTTTTGTTTTTTTCATTGGTCCACATATAACTGTTTCAAAAATTTTGTAGAAGTTAAAATAACTTATTTTTCATTTATTTTGCACACAAACATCAATCTCTTTTAGCAAAACAGGAACCGAACATCTAGTGAAGTGCCTGAACGAAAAACAGTTAAAAGAGGGTTTAAAGCAACTAATAAGCCACAGTGCAAATGATGACAATGCTCAGTTTACAAGTACTCAGAGGCTTAACACTGGTGAAGATTGGAAAATCAACATGCTCTGGTACATTTTACGACTTAGCAGTGACAGAAAGGCTGGATTTAACATTTGAACCTAAGACTATGCTATGGCAGGCTTCCTACAAGCTATTTTTGCAGGATTGTGCTTTGTCATTACAAGAACAGCAGTAGAAATTTTACAGCGTAAGACATTTTGTCAAAAGTTGAAAAGGTATTCATATGCAACAATAATGAAGTTGCAACCAATTTAACTTTGTATTGCATCGGTGAGTACCCCAGGATTACAAGTTGGGATGGGGAAAGCATCTCAAAGCTAAGCCACTGCTGTAGGATTATATTTCTCATTTAATTGGTAATGGAAGAATAATCTTTCTTTGGTACTTCTGGGTTGGGAAACAAAAATGATTTTCTCATTCTGATACTTCGAAGTTGTATGGTTAAAACGTCTGGCACTCAAAATTGCTCATAGGATATATTTTTGACCTGGCTGGCCTCAATAACAAGATGATACACTAGAAGAGAAGAGGCATAATTCATAGCCTTTTTCCTGAGAGGCTTAACAATGTTGGCATAATTCATAGCCTTTTTCCTGTGTGTGGATTCTACTACTAAATTTTTATCATTTAAAGTAATGTATATATTTAACTATTTAACTCCTATGAATTTGATTTTTGTACTTATTGGTGAAAAGATTGGTTTGAATAGTAATCGTAGTGAAGACATTCCATAAAAATGTGCGACAACAGATTAAAAAGAGAAATACTGTGTATGAAACTAAAGCCAATAAAGAATACAAACATGTTGTATTCCAGCCAGGTGATTGGGTTGAGTACATATGCGCAATTGGGTTGAGTACATATGCACAATGAGACATTTTCAACCTAGAGAAAGTCCAAATTACAACCATGAGGAGATAAGTCTTTTTAGATCGTTGAAAGGATAAATGACAATGCTTATAAAATTGATTTGCCTGTTGAGTATGATATTAGTGCTAATTTTAATGTTTCTCATCTTACTCTGTTTGATGTAGATGATAATTCAAGGTTGAATTTTTTTGAAGAAAGAGGGGATGATGAGGATCATCCCAACACCAATCTTAATTATGTCATAGATCCATTGGAGGTGCCAAGTGGACCAATTACAAGAGCTAGATTAGTAAAGAAACTTAAAGAGGCATTGAATGAACTTATTTAAAACATTTGGGTCAAGATGAACCTAGAGAAGCTTGGGGACATGAAGGACAACCTCTAATTCATCTAATCCAAATCTAAGAAGAGCTCAATCCAAGTCTTAATGGGGGGCTGATGTGTTCGACCCAAAAGTTAGCCCTGCTTGGGCTTATTTTCCTAATGTTACAAGGATTAAAAGTCAACAATTATTCTTTTATTTTGTGCATTCAGTTAGATCTGATCTTTAATGAGAGAGGACTTTTATCATTCAAAAAAGAAGTTTCCTAGTCCACCAAGAAAACTAATGGGTGACAGATTTGTTTCCTAAACTAGGAAGGATTATTTAATGATTCTCCTAGTATAAAAAATAAAATAATTAATTCAACAACTAAAAAGGAAAGAATCATTATTTTTATCCAAGTAAACAAGGAAACCAAGTTCTACAAGGAAAAGTTAGAGGAGGCAACAAAAGTTTCCAAATCAGAATTGATTTTCCTAGTCTATTTGGAATCCCTAAAGTCGACAACTTTTTCTAAGTATGTAAGGAAGGCTTCCTCGGCTATAACACCTTATAAACTAGAAAAATCAAATTTAATATCTTTCATTTTCTTTGTTAATTACAACAACTCTGAACCTTTATTTTGATTTTTATTTTAGGCTTGTTTAATTAAGGGTTTGAGTCTAATTGTAAAAGCCTTATACAAGTACACAACTTGTGTTCATTAGGGTTTAGAAACTTCTGGATAATTAACTCTCTTTTGCCGCAAAGTTTTTTTTGTGTCAATAAGATACTCTTTTCTTTGATTTTGTAAAGAACTGAAAATAACTTATTGAAAATAAACTGACTTCGTAGGATCATTCTTATACTTTTTATTCGCAAATCAATATTTGTTGAATGGAGGTTCATTTCCAATAGTGCTGGTATCTCAAATCTAATTTACTTGACTTTCTAGGAATTGATGTCTTAGCATACAAGTTGCTTAACAATGTTATCAAGACATTTGCATTACAAATTCCATTGAATGATATGTATTCTTATGGATTTAGATTATGGATGCACTCCATTTTCTAGAGTCCAGCAAAAGAAGAAGATCTAGCTCACCACCATAAACAAAAGCACCCATTGTCAATTCGAGAGCCATTGAATTGGAGCAAACTAACAGCTCAAGTAGCAACAATTGATTGCTACAAATTAAAAGATGAATTTATAAATTGGAAATTAATATTAACTACAAGCTCTTTATGCGTCCATGGACCCCTACCCCTACCCCTACCCTAAGAAAACAAAAATACTCTCTGTTCCATGTAAAGCTTCATTACAAGTCACCAATAAACTAAACAAACATATACAAGGAAACCCACATCCATCTAATAAATGAACAATGCATAAAAAGAAAAAAAAAAATGAAAGTTTGAATCAAGATCATTCTCTTGAAAGAACAAGCAGGTTGGAATCCATCAAAATTCGAACAAGCGGATATCCGGTTGATTTGGATACCATTGCCATCCATAAGGACAAGGGAACTTTAGATGCACGCCCATCTATATGTTTGCATCCCAAGTCTTCACAATTTTTAGTCTCAGGATTTTGAAGATCTCGCCTTCTAATCATGTCTTTCGAGATTTTTTTATGCTGAAACGGTAAGCCGTCTATGTGCTGATTAAGTCAATTTCTTTTTTAATTAATAGCAGCTGAAAAAGGATCCATTTAGAAAATTTGGTATGAAACAGAGGCAGGTGACATACATGCTTGCCAACAGCCCCATGTTCGGCATGGGTAACTTGTTCAGAAAAGGCATACCGTGGTGTTCTCTCAGCACATCAGGTTCAAAATATTACACAATCAGAATCTCAAAAGCCTACATTTGAAAAAATAAATTACATATATGAAACACGCAGACCAAAAGAATTCTGAGGAGAACATCTACTAGTAGTTTCGGTGGCTTAACTGCTGATGATATTTTGCAAACTAGGCAGCAATTTGGTTCAAGGAAAGAGAAAAGGAGATTCATTCTTTCAAAGGAAAGCTATAACTACTTAAAGATCAGTCGAGGCTTATTGTTTTGACAGCAATCTCTCTTTCATTTCACCTGTCATTACAAGTTATAGCTTGTAGGCTGAATCACTCTAAAGAGAGAAAAGAAGAGCTATTCCTACAAAATGAAACTACTACATCTGCAGAAACCCTACAACCTAAAATGATTAAGATCTGTGAATAAATTCACTCCCCCAAGAAGTTACATTTACGATCTACAAGCTTGGTCCCATTGAGGGGTTTTCCAGATGAGAATGTCACCATATAAATTTTCTTCCTTCACGTCCACATATCCTTTACTTTTCAATACCTACAAGGTTAATTACAAATACGACTTAGCTTTTGCTTCCTCTTTGCCAAAGATGTTTAAAGTTTTGACAGTGTAAAGATCTTTCTTGATTGTGTGGATAACCCAATATCAAAGATTTAAATAGTCGATACCTCTCCTCTCCCAGATTATCTAAACATTGGTTTAAATCGCTTTTTTAAGTAGAAAGCAGCAAATATCAGTTCTTGACAACGAAAATCAGTTGATCAGTTTACCTACAATAAATTCACAACATGATTTTCTCCTCTACAAATATTTAATCCCACTAAGTGTATTAAACTTGATGTATATGACACTTTGTTTTCGAATTTGCACTTGATTATTAACCTTCTCATTCAAAAAGAAAAGGCCAAACCAGAAAGTAAATGCTTAAAGAACACAGGATATATTTACACAGGACCCACAACAAAAGAAAAAAAACTTACATGAACGATATTTCAAATCAGATCGCCTAATAAGCAAATAAAGGAAACATAAGGGGCTCTTTGGATTGTGGTTATGAAAACAAGTTTGCGAAGGATTTCATGATTAGAATCATCAAACAATTTATACAGCAAGAATCTTAGGTAGAGGCTTTTGGTGTTAATTTCCACATGCTTCTTAGTTTTTACTACTATTGCTTGAGAAAAAAAAGGCAAAACAGTATTTCCATAAATTTTAGTATCTGTTCATTTTAATTAAACATAATTTTTATCATTTAGAAAAACAAACAAACAAACAAACAAACCCTCTCAATGACACATTACCGAACTATTTTCACACCCATGCCACAACAATGACTACAGCAACGGGCAAGACAAAAGCCAACATCTTTTGGACCAAAGTGCTATGTTTGAAAAAAAATTTCATCCTTCTCAAAAAAATGACAGACAATATAGCCGTGAGTCAATCAGATAAAGTATTGGAGAGCACTAAGGTACATACCAGTATCTCATAGAAGAGCCTGGCACTCTCTCTCTTGGTTCTTCCTTCCAAAATTCGCAATAAATTTAGAACTTCCTCCTGTCTTGTTTTCTTCTGTATCAGAAAACTTGCATGCAAGCATTTCACTGCCACTCTGTCAAGTAAATTCAATGGAAAAAAAATTGAAGCAAGAATCAGACATTGATGCTTCAGATGAATGAGAATATTGCAAACCTTTATCATACCTGGTTCTTTCTGACCACCCATCTGCAATACATACAAAGATGAGAATCCCATGTGTGGTGATCTGAATGGTCAAAACAAAAAAAAAAAGTGGACAAAAAATTGACTTGTCATAGTTCTTACAATGCTCCTGGTTATCTCCAGATGTATTCATGTCCTGGAGAAAACAGAAACAATATCATATATCAGTTCAATAAGCTTACACCCAGATGTATAAGAATCTGAGAAGGATATTAATGCACATAATGCCTGGCATGATATTTTGACTTGTCTTTGTAAACTTTACCATTGTCACTGCTTTACCTCATTAAGCAGATTGAAATCAAGTTCTTGATCCAGGCTACGGCAAATTTCTTTCTCAACAGTTTTGGACCTTAGTCCATCTGCAACATAAATATCAGGTCTCTCAGGGCTCTCAAAAGACCTCACCGATGTTGTGCACTGAATAGGTGTTTCTGGAGCGATTGCCATTTGCTCTAAAGAGCCACCAGCAGTGGGAGATTCTGCTATATCTAACTTTCCAGGACGTTCCAAAGTTTCAGCAAATCTACTAGCAGAAGGAGATCCAGACACATTTGACTTCTCTAGAGTCTCCACAGTTTCAACTGATCTTCCAACAGTATAAGATTCTGACATGTCCGAAAGTTCCATGGTCTCAACCAATCTAGCACTAGTAGGACATTCAGACACAAACTTTTGTGGAGATTCCAAGATCCCAGCTGATTCTTGAATCAACATATTTTCTGCAGTTTCCACAGTTTCATCTAATCTGCCAACAAGAGGAGATCCTGAAACATTTAACTTTTCCAGATGCTCTGTATTTTCCACTGACCCTCCAATGTTTTGAGACTCTGAAGCATCCAACTTTTTGGAAGGTTCCTCTATTTCAACTGATCCACCAACACTCTTGACTGTTTCTGGAATTAGTAATTTCTTTGTGCGAAAGAGGGATCCAAGCTCTAGTGAAGCACCTGTTCAAAACAAAGTTAAAGAGGACAGCACAAGTGTACTATGCTACAAAGGAAATGACAATGCTTAACTTACAAGGAATCAGAGGCTCCAGGAAACACTTGTCAAGATTGGAAAATCGACAGGCTTTCCAGACAGCAAAAGCAGTATGAGGAAGCTTTCTTCGTTTGGACACCAAGTCACCTGTGTTTTCTATGCATTCCTTAATTACGCTGTAAAGTTGAACAGGAATGTTACCCACCCTAACATTGGTCGTTTGACTTTTCAGCAACTTAATTCCTCATAACACTCCTATTGTGTTCTTAAAAAGTCAAGTTTTAAATGTGCAATCATGTCTTTCTAATTGATGGTGTTAAGTTAAACAGAAATGGCAGGACATAAGACTAAAAGTAATATCATTTTTTGTTCAGAAACATATTATATAATCAGTTCTACATGGATACCCAACTTAAATTGTATGACACACATGAAAGCTCTGTTATTAGAGCTTTAACTATGGAAGAATTTAGTTGATGTGAGAACAGCCTTATAAACATTTGAAATCCATACCTCCTACATATTAAAAACCATCATTTAACATACTAAAACATAATATTTTATTGTACCAACTTGTCTCACCAGAACAACATGATATTTGTGTTCAAAGGAAAAGGAGTATCCATATTCAATAATGATAATCCATATTTTCTTTCATGATGTAATATAGCAGAACACAATTGATATGGACAAGGCATTGAGTCAGACAATAACTCTAGGCACATACATGGATTAACAATCAGAAATAACCTCGATTGAACACATGAAAAAAATGTAAGTACGAATGAAAAATGACATACTTATTAGGAAACACTACCACATCATCAAAGAAACACTTTCTTTTCCTGAGAACACGAGCATGCTCCTTAGCAGCCGGTGTAGAAATAACCATAAACTCTGGTGTGTTAGTTCCTGCATGGAGGAGATTTTTTTAATAAACATATTTGTCAAGAACTTAGCCAATGAAGATATACTATAATTGTGCAACCATTTTCACCTAGATCTGCAAACTACCACCCTCATCCTCTTCCCATCTCCCAATCTACTCCACCACAAATAAAAAGGGTAAGCAAAAGGAGTCCATCTATGCTATAACAGGCATAAAATATGTGATTTAAGACATAAAACAATCCAATTATTAACGCTGGTAAGTTATTTATACCTCACATGTTCACAAAAGAAATGTTGCAAAAATCCTAGCTCAAAAAGATAAGATTAAATTGTGTATTAAAATTGATAGGCAATTATAGAAAATTATCAGTTATGATTCCTTTCCAATAATTTTTTTTATTTCTAACAGGGAAAAAAAATTTGAGGAATTAGATCCTGAAAGGTTATGAGAAACATGAACTCAAAATCCTTTTCACCTGAAACATCTTTGAACTTGGATCGAGGAGTGGCGTCAAGTTTTATATACAATGGGTGATCTTCTGAGACAAGTTGCTGCTTTCTTTTTCCCAATGTAGTTGTTTCTGGTAAACTTGTGTTCCCTGCATTGCTCTGATGCTCTTCATTAAATGGTCTAGCATGTTCTGGAGGCTCCTCAACCGCAAGAAATGTATTAGCATCCATACATTCTTCTTGAAAAAATCTACTCTCTAGAAGCTTCTCTATGGATACTTCTACATCAGACACATTACCATCATTTAAAACACTTTGCGTTTCATTTTCTGATTGTTCCACACCAGGAACCTCTTTTTGCTGCTCCTCAGATTGGTGATATAGCTTAGCAAGCTTTCCAGGTTCTTCCTCGACCCCACCAAACATTTCAAGGTTCAGAGATGCTTCCTGACAGACACTGTCATCACAAAGCTTCAGCACACTCATTCCTGCATGTGTTTCATCCACACCTATCTTATCTGGAACCTTTGAGTCCTCCTCATCAGTTAGATGATCTTCAACAAATGATTTTCTAGTGTTTGTAGGCTCCTCAACCTCAAGAAACATTTCAAGGTCCTCACATTCATAATGAGAGAACATACTGCCTCGAAGCTTCTCCATGCTTGCTTGTAGAGTGCTTACACTACACAATGTGCCTTGCTCCATAACATCCACCAAATGAGATGAAAAAACACTGCAACATGAGTATAAAGTGAGTAAATGTTGAAAACATAACATATGAACAGGGGGGGTTGGGGGGGGGGGGGAAGGTGATGGAAATGCAGGAAGGCATCTAGAACAACAGAAAAAGGAAACTTTAAGTTCAAGTTCCATACTCTTCATTCATACTGTAACCTGAAGACCAAGTATCTCCACAGGCAGCAAATTCCTCACAGTGATCCTTCAAATATGATAATATTAGTATTATAGGTACACAGATCTGTAGGAATTTAATAGAGCAGTAAATGTACAAATCTTATGAAAACTATGAAGTTGGAGTAGTAATGCTGATCAGAAAAAATTTCAGCCATTAAAAATCGTTAACACATACAAAAAGAAGCACCTTGCAAGAATCCAAAATGGAAGGACTGACCTATAGATGTTAAATGCTCAAAATTCAGATATAATCTTTTAAGATAATCTGATTGTCTAGCAGATACCTGGTTTAGAGAATATTTCCCTACACCCCTAGTTTTCCACATGCCATCTGTTGCATTAACAATTAAAAGGGTTAATATCTGAAGTAGAAAGAAGCATACGAATTAACTAAATTAAAACATTCAAAAATTTTAAAGAAATATTTACATGGAGATTCTCACTGATGTTATGTAAACAACTGAAGTAGACTGAAGTATTAATTAAACAAGGAAACTCCGATACCTTTAAGTGTAATTTCTTCGTGGGGCATCACATTGCCTCTGGGAGGTATAAGAAATATGAATATAAAAACCAATCAATAGAACAAAGAAATGATTAAGCTCTTCAGCCCACAGATAAATAAACCATATATAGCTTACCCAATAGTATCTTCAATGATCTCCAGATCAAAAGCATCAAGTTCAAATCTTTCTGGTAGAGTAATAGAGAAGTAAGGTGCTTGCAAGGTTTCCACAAGTATCCCATCTTTATTACAGAGCACAAAGTCCTTGACGTTAAGAAGAACTTTGTTGCAGTCATCAAACAGATATTCAACTTTTTTGGAGTATATTCTGACTACACCAAGAAGAAGGTAGGCCAGTACTCTATATGTAACAACATCAAACCCATCTTGCAAAATTTTATCTGTTTAAAAAGACATAATGGAAAGCCAGGATGTTATACAGAAATAATGACCACAATCATAACTTTTGAGACCAGCATTCAAACTGTAACTGTCATATCTACAGCCATATTCCAAATATGTTATTTTGGGGTTAGTTTATGAAGAATTTGTTATTTTAGGACCACATATTTAGGAAGAAACTTGAAACTTAAATGGAAGAAAAATTTTCCACATTATATTATCTATTGGGTTTAGCTTTTTTCCATTTTGGCATCTAATATAAAGCAGCCTAATTTAAAAAATAAAAGTTTGAAGATAGGGTTCTTATTCTTTAATCAAATAAATAGAAATTTCAGTATTTTTTGGGTTATGTTGTGTTCCTCATCACTTGGCTCTATGCTAATATCAGCACACAGACAAGGTGCTTTTACATTAGAATCAATGTCTTGTAAATGTCTACAATCCTGCAAGAGATACCAAAGGATATTCAACAGATCTAATTCTAAACAAAATCTGACTCACTTTAGATTTGACCAATGCTATTTGCATACAAACAACAGAATATGCAGCTTGAAAAGATAAAAAATTGAAATCATACGGAAAAGGTAACTTTTAGCTTACATTTACAGCAGCTGATCTTATAGGCTTTTCCATTCAATAAAATTTAAATGCGCTTGGATTTGCTTTTTTCCTTTTTCCTATAGATTGCTTTCTGATTATAAGTTCTCAAAAATAGGGCATGTGAAACTGATTGCACCAGCATTTAGACCCCAATATGAATTGATTAAAACATAAACTAATCCAGGCTTCAACTAAGTGCAGAATAGTTCACATTTTGCCTGTTCATGAACTCAGAGACCTATTTATTGAGGTTGATCTATCTCTAGAGCGCTTATAAATTCTGACAGATACTGAACATAGCTTGAAGTTGAGCATATAAGCATATAACTTCATACTCATACCAATATATAGCGATCTCCATTTGATTACCAAGGCTGCCTATGGACCCTTATTGCCTAGCCTACAATATCTCCTCTTTAATTTTGGTTCACTACACTTGGTTATCAACCAGACCACAAACCAGACATTTTTTGAGCATGCTTTGGTCATTGAATCCAAACTTGCTGCCCTTTAATCCTCAAATATTTAAACATGTAAAATGTAAAATTGTGCATGCCTGAACCAAATATTTACTCTTCACTCAAGTTGATAGGCTGCTATCTGCTACAAAGTACAAGATAGTTGGAGTAACTTTACATTATAATTCTCCTAAATGGAAATTAATATAAGAGCATAGAACACCATTTTAACTAGCATAGTCCCGATCCTCTTTTGGTGGACAAAAAGTTTTATATGAAATGTGGATCATTGCAGTCTATTATTTATCTCTTCGCATGACAACTATCCACAGCTTGACACAGATACGAGATTAGCAAAGTCCAGCGGCAAAGATAAACCTTTCCATATTAAACTTGTTCATTGATATTGTCCAACATCATCTCCCACATTCTTATATCCACTTCTCTAGGCAGTACCAAGAAAGCAAACAAACTAGTGCGGGCTAAATTGGAAGGCAAAAGGCATTTTATTTATTTATTTATTTTGGAACCAATTAAATTACTGAATTGAAAAATTCATTTTAATTAGCATAATCTACAAATATAGAATTAGGACTGGAAAAACCTCGTGTAATTTAGAGTCAGAGAAACACCGAGAAGCCAAAATAAAGATAACCTAGATTGCAAAATGTGAGTTTAAAATCAAAACCATGAGCCAAAAAAAAGTTGTTAAAAGCCCCTAATTCAGCCATTAGAAACAACAACTTGTACAAGTCAACATTCTAAAATCGACACATAAATTGTGGAATAGAACAACAAATAAAGAAAGAAAAACAAAAGATCCCACATAAGCAAAACCTTCCCCATTGTTTTCTCGAGAAACAAACATAAAGTAAGCCCATTTATTCTCTCCTTATAATTATAATTGAGACAAGAGAATATTGTGACAGAAGAGGAAGTATATTAAAATAGTAATATAAAAAGGGAGGGTTGCTTACCAACGGAGGAGGAGATATCAGTGGAAGTGACTTGTGCTTTTTTAAGCTTTTTGAAGTAGTATGCAGCAACCCAAATGGAACCTAATGGACCTTTCCTTGACAGAAGGCAGTGTGAGTAAAACATTCCTTCCCTTCTCACTCTCTCTCCACTTGTGATTTTGCTATTCAAAATACTAATATTATTACACAGAAAGATTGTGGTGAAGAAGAAGAAGAAGAAGAGAAAAGGTACGGTAACTGCAAGAAGAAAAAGAGCCGTCTTTCTTTTAAAAAATATCATCTTTTTAATAATAATAATAATAATAAAACAACAACAACAACAATAGCAAATCACTGTAAATCCAGAGAATTTTTACCATGAATTATATTAATTTTACTTTTTATTTATTTATTTATTTTGTAAGATATTTCTTTAGCTTTTTTTCTTGACAATTAAAGTGCATAATTATTATTTTTTTATTAAATTAAATATATTTATCATATCCAAATACCTTAGATCTCACATAGTTGTTGTTGTTTTTGTTGTTGTTATCATTATCGTTATTATCATCGTTATTATTATTACTTGAGTCATATATGGTTGTCAGATCAAAGTAACGTGAGTTTTTATTTTCATTATTATTATTATTACTTAAGTCAAGTACGTTTGCCAGACCAAAGTAACGTAAATCTGGCATATTGTCAGACTCAAGTAAACTTGGGTCTGGGATATTTGCCAGACCCAAGTAACGTGATTCTAGCATGTAGCTAGACCCAAATAACATGAGTCTGACATGTTGTCATATCCTACTAAATTTGGGTATAGCATGATTGTTATTGTTGTTGTTGTTGTTGTTCTTATTATTATTATTATTATTATTATTACTTGGACTTGGCATGGTTGTCGAACTCAGGGGCATGATTGTTGTTGTTGTTGTTGTTGTTGTTGTTATGATTATTCAAGTAAACTTAAATCAAGTATGTTTGTTAGACTCAAGTAACGTGGATTAAAAAATTATTTATAAATGAAGTATAAATAATTTATAAACAACAAATCATCATAAAAATTTAATTTAACATTTTAGATCTAAAAATTCAAATCATATCTTCCCATTAAAATAGTTCATTTTGTATGTTTATAAATTTGGTATTCCTTCAATAGAAAGTCAATCTTCTTTCTCTTTTTCTGTCTTTTTTTTTTCTTTCTCTTTTGTAACTATAATTTTTTAAGTCAATGCTTGGGTCTGGCATGACCCAAGCGCCTGGACCTGACAACCATATCAAACACAAGCGTCTGGGCCTGGCGGCCATGCTAGAATCATACGACTTGGGTCTTTAGGCCATACCCAAGAGACTTGGGTCTCATATTTAAAAAAACCTCCTTTGCAACATAAATGCACATAAAGAGTTCAGACAAGCATGATAAAAAGTTAAAAAACTACATAAACTGTATAATGAAACTAAACATATATAGTCTAATATTATTAAAAAATATATAAAATAATATTGTCGTCAGTTAAAAATCACGAATGACCACCTATTAAATAAATGTTTTTTTTTTTGCAATGAGTTTGAGTAAAACAATATAAAAACGATTCAAATTCATAGAAAAAAAAAAGAAAAAAGAGAGAAGATAAAATTTCTATTGAAGCAATAACGAATTCATAAGCATAAAAAATTAACTATTTCAATAGAAAGATATGATTTAAATTTTTAGATCTAAAACGTTATATTAGATTTTAGTGATGATTTGTTGTTTATAAATAATTTCTAAACTTGGATTTTTGTTTATGTTACTTCAAGGATAGTTTAAATGTTTTTTTTATAAAAAAATAAAAAAATAATGATTAGAATTTTTGTTTAGGATACTTCAAGGATAGTTTAAATTTTTTATTAAAAATAAAAAATATTTATAAAAAAATTAATTAGACATGACTGTCAGACTCAAGTCGGTTAGGTCTAGCAAGGCTATCAGCCTAAGACGCTTAGATCTGACATGACTATCAGACCCAAGACTCTTGGATGTGGTATGACTGTTGTTGTTGTTGTTATTATTATTATTATTGTTATTAGTATGATTATTGTTGTTGTTATTGTTGTTCATTATTATTATTGTTATTATTATGATTATTGAAGTAAATTTGGGTTAGGCATGTTTGACATACTCAAGTAACGTGGGTCTAAAAATTATTTATAAACAAAGTATAAATAATTTATAAACAACAAATCATCATAAAAATCTAATTTAATGTTTTAGATCTAAAAATTCAAATCATATCTTCCCATTAAAATAATTCATTTTTTATGTTTATGAAATTATTATTCCTTCAATAGAAATTCTATCTTCTCTCTTTTTTTTCTTTATTTTTCTCTTTTTTAACTATATATTTTTTAAGTCAATGCATGGGTTTGACATGATCCAAGCGTCTGAGTTTGGCAGTCATGCCAGACCCAAGGCTCTTGAGTCTAATATGGCTGCTGGACACTCTTAATTTTTTTTTTACATTTTAAAAAGAAAATGATATTGATATTAACGTGTTGTAGAGCGCGGGCCAATATACTAGTAATTTATATATTTAGAAACATTTTATTTGTTCTTTTATTTTCTTAAAATTTGTTGAGGAAAAAAAAAGACAAGAACAAAATTTATGTGAGGGAATGACAATAATGTCTTTTATTTTATGTTCCTGCCCTTTGATGGACATATGAGAGTTTGATTTTTTGTTGTAAGTAATTTATTTGTATCATTGTTGATTTGTTGCTAGTTGAGAATAATTCTTTCTATTATTTTAGTTTTTTTGTTGTAATACGTTTTTTTTAATGATAAAAGCCTTCCTTAAAAATGCATCTTTCATAGGTTGTTTATGCCTAAATTAACAATAGGGCTTTTCAAAAATAGAAAATAAATCTTTGTTTTTTTATAATTTGTTTGTAAATATAGCATTGCTCATTTTTTTTTATAAATTTAAAATTTTGAAAAAAAAATTGAATTTTGTTTCTTCAAAAATAAAAATAATGAATTTATAAATTAGTTTACATTGTTTTTTTTTCCCAGTAGTAAATATGATTTGAGAAATGTTCAAAAGCGTCATTTCCTAAGCTTTTTCATATTTTAATTATAGATTCTTAAATAAAATTCTCATTTCTGATAATATTTTTTATGGTTTTAAAATATTCAATTAATGATTTCATCCTCCCTTGGTTATAAGAACATTTCTTTTAGCCTAGTAAGTTGGAGGATGTTTAGAAGGTGATTGAGAGATGTGTTGTGCGCAAGAAGGCTAAGGGCAAGGTTAATTCATATGGGTTGTATATGCCATTATCTTTTCTAGAGCAGCCATGAATGGATATTAGCATGAACTTTGTACTTGAGTTGCCTAAAACTCGTGGAAATGATTAAGTTATGGTTGTGGTTAATCAATTCTCTAAAATATCACATTTTATACCTTTCTAAAAAACTAACGATGCTGTAAACATTGTTGATTTGTTCTTTAGGGGAGTTGTACGTTTGCATGAAGTCCTTAAAAGTATTGTATTTGATTGTGATGTAAATTTCTAAGCCTTTTTTGGATGATTATTTGGAGGAAGCTTGAAACGAAACTATTGTTCAGTACAAAATGTCATCCACAAACTAATGGAAAAATTAAACTCTTTCTTCGTTATTGGAAGCTGTTATAAGTAAAAATTTGAAGAGTTGGGACACTTGTTTGCCTGTTGTGAAGTTTGCTTACAATTGTAATGTGTATGGTGCTACAAAATTTTCACCATTTGAAGTTGTGTTTTAACCCTTGTGTTCCTATTGATCCAGTTCCTATTCCAATTCATGAAAAGACTTCCATGGATGGGGTTAAAAAAGCATAAATGATGAAAAAACTTCACAAACAGCTTCGATCTTATATTGAGGAGAAAACAACAAAGTATGCCAAATATGCTAATAAAGAAAGAAAAATGGTCAAATTTGAGTCAGGATGTCTTGTTTGGATTCATCTTAGCAAAGGTATATTTCCAAGAAAGTAAAAGTATAAATTGATGCCGAGAGTTGATGGACCATTTTTGGTTACAAAAAGGGTGAACGATAATGCTTACAAGGTTGACCTTCCTGGTGAGTACAATGTTTCAGATACTTTTAATAAAAAAAACTTGTCACCTTACTTGGAAGATGTTAGCGATTCTAATTTGAGAACAAATCACTTTCAACTTGAGGGTGATGATATGCATCATGATTCTAATATGGAAGAGGCTAATTCTAATGTGTATGGACATTCCGATGGTCTAATAACGAGAGCCCAAACGTCATAACTACAAAGTTCCTTAATAAGTCAAATTAGCGCGACTAAAGCTGCAATGAGTTTGGAGGCTTATAAACTGAATGAAAATGGTTCAAAAATGTTTGTTTGTTTCCAAAAAAGGCTTGGGGTCATGATTTAGGATTTTTGGATTGTAATATCCCACATCGACTAGTAAGGACTTGGAGGAAAGCTTTATATGAGCATGCTCACCTTGATTGGTAAGATGCATTTTGGGGGCATGCTTGGCTACCAAGAACAAATCCGTGAGGCCTATGAGCCAAAGTGGACAATGTCTTGCTAGTGGGGTGGGGTGTTACATTTGGTATCAGAGCCCTGCTCACTAGCTGTCCGATGGTGCCGACGGGGTCGTTGGGCTCCTTAAGGGGGGTGGATTGTAATATCCCACATTGATGGGTGAGGAGTTGGGGGAAGGCCTTATATGAGCATGCTCATATTGACTAGTAAGACGCATTTTAGGGTCATACATGGTTGCCAAGAACAAACCCATGAGGCTCATGGGCCAAAGCGGACAATATCTTGCTAGTGGGGTGGGGTGTTACAATGTTATTGTGTTGCGATGAATATTAAACCGACAATGAGATGTTGACTGGGCTATTATCAATTTAATCTACTAATGAATGGTAGTATGAGTATCATGAAGGATCTACTGTTGTATTTTATTTAATGTAATTGTGACGAATGATTGTATGAGTATTATGACGAATCTACTATTGTATTTTATTGAATGTAATTGTGACGAATGGTTGTATGAATATTACGAAGAATCTACTCTTGTATCTTATTGAATGTAATTATCACGGATGGTTGTTTGGGTATTACAAAGGATCTACCGATGTATTATATCGAATGAAATTGTCACGAATGGTGTATGAGCATTACGAAAGATCTACCATTGTATTATACTGAATGTTAATTATCATGGATGGTTGTATGAGTATTACAAGGGATCTATTGTTGTATTGTATTGAACATTAATAGTCATGAATGGTTGGATGAGTAATACAAAGGGTGTAGTGTGACACGATCAAAAGATTGATGTCTTCTCCTAAGTGTAGGAGTGTCGAAGTGTTAAATAACCCGGTAAGACCGGGGTCGAACCACAGGGAGGTTAAATATATAAATTATAAATAATAATAATAATAATAATAATAAGTTGAAGAGAGCTTTGAGATGTGATATTGATATAAGGATTAAACAATGATAAAAACAATTGTTAAGGTTAGAGGATCCACTAATGGTATTTCAAACAAGTATAGTATTAAACTCTTATTATTCAATTGGAAACCACACATAAAGGAAGTTCCAATTGGATTATAAATTGTTAACATAATTACATTAATTATCTTATTCGAGTAATGCTAATACTTGTAAATGTTGTCAGGTATTCATGATTATAACTTATGTTAACAACAAATCAAATTCCTTTCATAGCATAGGTGTCGGTTATACCATACGGTTTGGGCTATGAAAGTGCCAAGTATTTGTTGTACCAAGGTTATACACATAAATCTAAATTAATCATTTAACAAGTAAAGTATTAAGAGTGAATAAGATAACAAATACAAAACATGTTAGTATCAAACATTAAAGTCTATGTTGAGTTTATACTGTACTTATTCTTACACCATTAGTGTAACCTTTTCACCTTGACATAATAAACTTAGCTAAACATAATGAAGAAGAGAACCATAAATAAACAAGATAAGAACATAAATAAGATATAAGTTAACTAAGTAAAGGAAAAGAAATGAAAAGTATAAACAAGAGATTAATATAAACAAAACTTAAGCATTACAAAAATATAAAGAGAAAGAGCAAGAACATGATCTTGATCTGAAAACCAAGATGCCTAAATGCATGGCAAATGCCTCCTTTTATAGGCCAAACTTTGGAACTATTGATTTGATGACTAATTGTTGAGTGGGTGGCCACATCTTGACTTGGTGGCAATCCTTATCTTTTTATTTGAACAAAACGTCATTGATAACGTCAGAATTTAAACAGATTTTTGTCATGAAAGTTTTAGGAAATTGTCTCAGCTTTCCAACAAAAAACAAATCAGTGCATTTGGACTTTTAGAACTCGAGATATGGGCTGAACACTGAACAGTGTCTGAGCTGCAGGACAGATTTTGACTTCTCCGTTGTTGCTAAGATTTGGACTTCCAAACAGCAGAATTGAGTCTTGGATTCCTATGAATGTTTTAGGCTTATGTCTTAGCTTTCAAGCCATATAAACCAAATTGACCCAATGATTGAACAGTGTTCCAATTTGGATTGAACCAACATCTCTTTTCTAAGCTTAACTATCTCTTTGTCTTCTCAATTTTAGTAATTAAACTCATCAATCAATCCTTTGATTTATGCGATAGGCCTGCATTTAAGAGGAACATTTACCATAAATTAAATGTATCTTATTGTATCAGACTTGTTATTATAAAACATGCTTTAGTTAAGGAGTTATTGATACTTCAAGTGCAAAATGATGATATAAAACCTTGATAAAAATGCACTTTTACGTACTAATCATAGTGTTTTGTTACTGAATGCTAAACTGTTATAGAATGTTTTGTTTATGTATTACAAATGATCTATTATCATGTTTATTGTATGAAGGGTGTATCACGAAAGGTTTGCTATTATGTTGTAGTGAATGTCCACGAAAGGTTTGCTATTATGTTATAGTGAATGTCAACTTGTTACAAATCATTTGAATGAGTGATTAAAGGATATTACCATGTTATAGTGATTCATAAACCGCCTCTAGAACATTTAATTGGTTGATGATTAGCTTCGGCTAATGGCATCCGAATGGATGATCGGGATAAATGATTGAATAGCTTCGGCTAATGGCATCTGATTGGATGACTAGAAAAAATGATTGATTAGCTTCGGCTAATGGCATCCGAATGGATGACCAGGACAAATAATTGATTAGCTTCGGCCAATGGCATCCGATTGAATGACTAGAAAAAAGAATTGATTAGCTTTGGCTAATGGCATTCGAATGGATGATCAGGACAAATAATTGATTAGCTTCGGCTAATGGCATCCGATTGGATGACCAGAACAAATGATTGGTTAGCTTTGGCTAATGGCATCCAATTGGATGACCGAGACAAATGATTGGTTAGGTTCGGCTAATGGCATCCGAAGTGGGTGGCTGGGATGAATAAATGATTAGCGGAATGAACAAATGATTAGCTTCGGCTAATGGCCTAAGTGAATGACCAGGATGAATAAATGACTAGCTTCTGCTAATAGCATCTTAAGTGGATGACCGGAATGAATAAACGATTGGCTTCGGCTAATGGCATTCTAAAAGGATAGCTGGATTTGAGAGTTAGGAGTTGGTTCCAAGAATTGATGCATTCATGTATACTATGTTTGGTATATACTAAATATATGAAAGAACTATAATTGTTATGCTTTGAATATAGAATAACATTAGTTTGGCTAACTGTATTCTAGACGAATGATCGGGTTTGAGTATTGTAATTAGCCTCGGTAATTAATGAATTATTAACGGTGATATTTATATAAGTTAGGAGAAATGATAGAACTATGCCTTTTGGGTCCATGAATGAAATGTAACGCTAATATTGTCTTATTATATTTCTTTAAATTTTCTATAATGCTTGGAATTATCTTGTGCTGTAACAGGGACATCATACCAACATGGTGAGTAGGGAAATCTGTTTTGCAGCTCGCACATTTTGAAAAGAACTATATATTCACATGTTATGAGTGATATGAGTTCTATATGAACATACATGTTAATCACTCAATTAGTCGTCTGACCCCTTTTTGTAAAGTCTAGTAATGAAAAATTAAAATGGAACATGGATGTAAATGTGCGAACAAGTTGATATGATATGATATGATATGATATATATATATATATATATATATATATATATATATATATATATATATATATATATATATGAGGTATTCATCTAATGAGGATGTCATGTTGTTAAATTACACAAGGTCAGGATAATGAAAGTACTAGTGTAACTTATTGTTCAACACTCTTGTATGATTTTGTGATGTTAACGAGATTAAAAAAAGAATGTGAATTTATGAGTATGTCAATACGATTTAATGTAAACCTACGAGTATGGAAATATAATATTATGAGCACAAGTATTGAGAATCCATTTTATGGGAACGTTGATGTAAACACCAAATATATATATAATTGATGACTCCACTGTCGCTGCCAATTTCTAAATCGACAGCGACGTAGTTTTATAAAAAGTTAGGGAAACAAATTGGACTGCCTTAAGGAGCTGGAAGGGAGGGGTAAAACCGGTTTTGGAGAGACCAAAACAAGGATAAGAGCACATCTAAACCAACCCCAAACACCCCACCTCATTTAATGGGGAGTATAAATACAAGGAGGAGAGAGTATGTGACTCTTCCTCTTCCCAAAGTTGTCTCCAGCAGCTGTATGTCCAGCTGTATGTTGCTCTTCCCTTCCCCCTTCCCAATGAAAACCTAAACCAAACTAGTAGAGAGTGCCTTGTGAACGTGTGAAGGAGAGTTGAGACATTGAAAGAAGGTTGGACAATTGCCTAGAGGGAAGGGAAAAGGGGGTAAGAAAACATGAGAAGAAAAAGAATGAGGAGAACCAGCAGGAAAGAATATTGTCAAACCTTCCCTAAACTTACTTAAATTCGAAAGGTATGGGTCATGAAACTCCCTTCCTCTTGTCTTTAAGACCCAAAACCGGAAATGAAGAAGAAGATCCTAAGAAAATTGACCTAAGACCTAAGCTAGTTGTGAAGGAAACTGAAATTAACTAAGAGGACAAGGAAACAAAAACAAAATAAGGCCAATTCCCAGAACATCTAATAAAGAAAAATGAATAAAATGGAAAGAACAAATCATGGTAGAGGGTTGGCCTTAACTATGGGGTTGGCCAACATGTATGTGTGTGTTCTGCTGGAAATTATTGAAAGATTATATGCTGGAATTGATGGTTTTAATATGAGTGTTCTGCTAGAAATTGTTGAAAGATTATATGCTGGAATTGGTGGTTTTAATGTGTGTTATGTTGGAAATTGTTGAAAGATTATATGCTGGAATTGATGGTTTTAATGTGTGTGTTCTGTTGGAAAGTATTGAAAGATTATAT
>Ga0325401_1001295_pt1 | contig 20914 bp, 11 predicted proteins | sample PopdelMetagenome_FD_205666 | JGI IMG/M metagenome (GOLD analysis project Ga0325401, IMG submission 205666) | Populus deltoides microbial communities from Bellville, Georgia, United States - Xylem-PdKOR-R2 | ecosystem: Host-associated > Plants > Phyllosphere > Stem > Wood/Secondary xylem | place... | reverse complement strand
ACATGGAATGCATAAAGACTTGAGGGGGAATTGATGAATCAATATTTTTTATGCATTGTAAAAAAGCCTAAGCCCTTGTTTAAAAAGGTCCATTAATAAGGAGGTAACCCATTGACAGGTGAGTGAGGCTTGCGTCCATGCCAACATCCTTAGGCTTGGCAGAATGCGAAGCCTAGATGACACAGGTTTGCTTATTTCCTGGCCCAACATACTTGGGTTCAACCATATATTGAGCCCAAACAAACATGGGATTGGCAAGCTGTCAGACCTAACATCTTTGGGTCAACCATGAGCCGAGTCCAAGGAAATGTGGGTCTGGTGAGTTGTCAGGTCCAATATCCTTAATTTTAGCCACGTGATGAGTCCAATAAGACGTGGGTCTGACGAGCTACCAGACCCAACATACTTGGGTTCAACCACATGCTGAGCCCAAAAGAACATGAGTCTGGCGAGCTAACAGATCTAACATCCTTGGGTTCAAACATGTGTTAAGCCTAAATAAATATGGGCTTGACGAGCTGCCAAACCCAATATTCTTGGGTTAGCCACGTGTTGAGTCCAAGTGGACGTGAGTCGAGCAAGCTGCTAGACCCATCGCCTATAGGCTTGGATACGCACCAAGCTAATCGGTCTAGAGGCCTTTATAGGCCCATGTTAGGTCCATAGGCTCCGTTTATTAACTCCTTAGACTTTTAACATGAAACGCTCATATTAAGGATTTTTGTCTTTCTACATTTATAGGTGTATAAAAATTCTCCCAAATGCTTACCATATTTCTATCTCAGTAATGATGTGTAAGGAATATCTGTTCCTTACTAATATTGTGTAATGAATATTTATCCCTCATTAATTTTATTAGGAGAAAATAATTTTTCATCCCTTCTACTCCATCGAAATGACAAGGTTTAGAGATTATAAATACCTCATGAACCATCTAGGTAAAAGGTTTACAATTTCTATTCTTTAAGTATTTGTATTTTTATTCTCAAAGTATTTACCATACAAAAACAAAAACAAACACACTAGTTGTTAGAATTTAAAGTTCATTCTCTCATTTATTACAATATTTTACTAAAAATCATTGACTTTATCATCAAATAACCCTTGAACTCCACCAAAAAAAATTATTTTATAGATGTCAAGTCTTTTACCACTAACTTATCTACTTCATGAGCTCTGGAAAAAAAAAATATTGACTTAAACGTGTAATTACTATTCAAGTATCAAATAACCTCATTTATAATCATATTTGATTTTGAAGCATCATTATTTTCTATAAAAATAACTATTTTTCCTAATATTTGAATGTACCGTAGCAAGATAGTGAATGTGAATAAAGTTCATTCCGAGACACAAAAACTGGGCGTATCATATAATTCTTTTATCATTAAAAAGAAATAAAACAAGTTGTTAGTCTTAGGCCAGACGTAAGCTTATTTTATAATGGCTCCAAATAAAGGAGCCCCCAATGGTGCTGTTAAACGCGCCACCGTATGTCATCTTCGCGTCAGCTGACGACCTGTAATCTTCATATCTAGCGCGCCACCGGTGTCTACGCATTCAGCCTTGACTCATGATCCCATGTGTTCAATTTCCATTAAGAAGGAAAAACAAAGAGGGAGAGGGAGAGGGAGAGGAAGAGACATAGACATGATGAAATTGCCAAGCGACTCCAAAAATGTTGACATTAACTACCCAAAGTCAACAGACAACATGGAAAATGTTGTTTCAAAACAAAAAAATCCTTCCTCCAACACAGATAAACCGTGTTTTTGGGGATTTTAAGAATATATCAATCCGAACTTCAAAGGATATGCCAATTCATACAAGGACTGGTGATGGACCATGAATTAAATTTATTGAAATCATTGGTTGCAAATCTTTATTATTATCTTGACAGATTCTTCGAACTTGATTCTGATGTAATCAAAAACAGATAATTAAAAATATTTAAGCTGACTGAGTCTTTTAAGCCAAAATTGAAACTTCTTTGATCCCTCTCAACTATGAAAATTGATCAAAGAAAAGGAAGGATGAAGGGAGCTTCGGAATCTAACTGAGTCAAGTTTGATATACTCAATTCCATATTGAAAGCCTATAGCATCCCTTAATTTAAATTCACACCTTCTCTTCAAAACTTAAACCCTGTATTCTTCTTGCAACATGTACCTTCTCGTCCTATATATGTGTCATGATGACATGTGAATATTACCTTCTCATCCTATATATCTGTCATGATGACATGTGAATATTGTTAATTTCTTGTTATAAGATGACGAAATTATTCCAAGTTGAACATTCCAACCTACTCCGAAATCAATTTATTTTTTAAATATAATATTAAAATTTTAAATAATATAAATTATATCATGAAAATCAAGTAACGGTATTCAAAGTCATGCTGCACATCGTATCCAAGAAGAACCTTGGAAGGGAGCTTGACAAAACCCTACGTAGTTGGTGCAATCTTTTCTCCTACTATGTATCAATTCTTCCACACGTTTACAAGGACTGGGGACTATTGAATGGAACTCAAAATAATTTTGAAAATATGGTCTTATAGATCTTTCTGTATATACCTACCTGCTTGGAGGATGGAATCAAAATCCAAACTTTCGGGTATATGCTTCTCTTTTTTCAACTACGTGGATGGTCTTTTTTGTTGGGCGTGATAGTAACTTGGTCAGACGAAGGAATAGATGGGCTCATTATTATGAGGAAGACTGCCGAAGTACAGAAGTTGTCCTTTTTTCAGCTTCTCGGAAATCAATCATGCACCGAAAGTGGTAACCATAACCACCGACCGAACCACACCCGCCTGCAAAGAAAAACCTCTTCAATTTTCCCAAGAACAGAAGTTTCGTCTTCAAAGAAATCACTTCAGCACTAAATTCAAGATTTTATCTGTGAATGTTTATGAATGTCAATGGTGCTTTTTTCTCTCTCTGTATCAATGAAGTTTCCTTGCACCTTCCAGGGCATACGAAGTCTAGAAGCACACAAAGGTACAAGAAGAAATTGCAATGAGAAAAGCAATATGGATTCCATATTTGACTATGGAATTAGTAATGGTAGTTGCAAGGGACAATAACTTGCCTTGCCTGGCTGGGTTATTGAATAATGATAAAAAGAGGCGTAAGCAAGATATACCGTTAGACTTGCTCTTCAAAGAATCTGTAAAATCTCATGTACTTTATTAATTGCAAAGGGCAACTAGCAGGAGGAGCAGATGTAAGATTGCGTGAGAAAACAATTATAAACTACTCCAATGATTATGTTTAATGCAACTACAAGACTAATTAAGCAGAGCTAGCAGAAATGACAATACATTTGATGACAACAACCTGCATAATAGTCAACCAGACATTATTCATATTCAATTCCACTATAGTGATAACTACAATTCTAAGCTTTCAAAGGGAATAAAATATAAGATCAGAAAATGCAAGGAAATTCACTCCCTAATACAAGTCATTAGTTCTGCCAAACTTTTTTTTTTAATTTAAGCTGATAAGAATCTATCTTCTGTGTAATTGTTATCTCATTCATTATCATTTAACCTTGCCAGAAAGTTCATTCGACAGTATTGCCGAGATGCGCTTTCCCCTGGCAGCCACTTCTGCAATCCTAGTCGTCTTGGCTCTTGCTCAAGTACAGAGCCTTGGTTTTCAGTTTTCAAACTTCACGATTTCAGATCAGTCTGAACTTATTTTGAGTGACAATTCTTCTATAGCCCTCGGCGCCATCCAAGTCACACCAGATGCTAATGGAGCTAGCATGGAAAACAGGGCTGGAAGGACCCTGTACAGACGGCCATTCAGGCTGTGGAGCAAGAAGGGGAAGAACGCAAATTTCAATACGACCTTCGTACTCAATGTCAAAAACATGACAGCTTCAAGTGGTGAAGGCTTGGCCTTTATATTAACGGGAGATCCTGACGTTCCAGGTGGAAGCGATGGACAATGGCTTGGGATTGTAAATTCCAGGTTAAATGGAACCACTGAAGCGAAGACAGTGGCGATAGAATTTGACACTAGAAAAAGCTTCCCAGAAGATCTTGACGATAACCATATTGGATTGGATATAAACAGTGTCTACTCAAAAAGATCGCTTTCGTTAAATGATAGAGGTATTTATATTTCTGCGGCCACGGATATCAAGGTAGTTGTTCAATATGACGGCAAGAATTTGATTGTTTTTGTCGGTGACGACATGAAGAATCCAGTTCTCTCTGAGCCTCTCGATCTCTCAGCCTATCTTCCAGAAAAGGTATATGTGGGATTTTCGGGTTCAACAAGTAATAACACTCAATTAAATTGTGTAAGGTCGTGGGAGTTTAACATTTCTCAGGTAAAAGATTCCAAGTTGCGGAGGGTTTGGATTTTGGTTGCTGTAGGATCAGTGCTAATCCTGTTGATTGGTATTGGTATCGCCTTTTTCTTGTACAGGAAAAGGGGATGTGAAGGAAATAGGGTGGAGAATACTTGTCCAAATATTGAAGAGGCAATCCTAGGCTTCTCAACTGCTCCGAAGAAGTTCAAATTCAAAGAACTTAGCAAAGCAACAGGCAAATTCAACCCCAAAAACAAGCTCGGGAAAGGTGGCTTCGGGACAGTCTACAAGGGAATCTTGGGAAAAAAGGAAGTTGCTGTCAAAAGAGTCTCAAAGAAATCAACCCAAGGAAAGCAAGAGTTCATTGCAGAAGTCACTACAATAGGCCACATCCATCACCGAAATCTTGTTAAGCTGATCGGGTGGTGCCACGAAAAGCGCGAATACCTCTTGGTTTACGAGTACTTGCCTAATGGTAGCCTGGATAAATATATATTTTGGGATGAAAAGTCAGGCACGCAGGAAGAAACACTGAGCTGGGGAAAAAGGCTGAGTGTGATTTCAGGAGTGGCGCAGGCATTGGATTATCTGCATAATGGATGTATGGACAGGGTACTTCACCGAGACATAAAGGCCAGTAACGTAATGTTGGATTTAGATTTCAATGCAAAACTCGGAGATTTCGGCTTGGCTCGCACCATTATTCATAATGAACAAACTCACCACTCAACAAAAGAGCTTGCAGGAACACCTGGCTACATGGCTCCGGAGAGTATTCTTACAGGAAGGGCAACGGCCGAAACAGATGTTTATGCTTTTGGTGTTCTTGTTCTGGAAGTTGCATGTGGAAGGAAGCCTGGAGGGCAGGCTGAGCGGGATGACTACATTTGTAACATTGTGCATGGGCTATGGGAACTTTACAGGAGGGGAACAATCCTCGAAGGTGCAGACCCCAGATTGAATGGAATATTCATAAAGGAAGAGATGGAGTGTGTGCTTATTCTGGGGTTGGCCTGCTGCCATCCAAACCCAAAAAATAGGCCCTCCATGAAAACTGTTTTGCAGGTTCTTACAGGGGAAGCGCCACCACCAGAAGTGCCAGCTGAAAGACCTGCTTTTATGTGGCCACCCATGCCTCCATCCTTCAATGAATGGGACAACTCTCTTGTTGGCGGCCAACTCTCTCCGTTTTCGGGACTCTCAGGGAGATGAATCAAATACCAGGGTTTGAAGCAGAATGTAAGTCCATCAGTATGATTTGGTTTTAACCAATTATATAAGTACGTGTGTATAGATATAACGTTGCCGTGTTCCAGGAAGTGATTATCGAAAAAGAGTAACACTTCAATAATTTTATTTTATTTTTAGTCGTCAAATCATGTACATATATAGCGCTGGAAAACTAGCTGCAGATTCATGAAAACTAGAAGGAATATGTTCTCTGAATTGAAACCTTTTGGCCAACTATGATTATCCAGGTGATCGGTGTTATGCTTGTAATTTGTAGATACTATTTCAAAGAAATTTGCTGTGATTTTTTTAAAATAGAAATTAAGCTGATTGTCATGTCGAAGGCTGTCCAAGATGTTTAACCATTATCACGTCCTTGATTTTAAGTGGCAAGCCAGTATGTAACTTTAGTTAGTGGATTTTCTGAGTATAATTATTGGATTTTTCAAAATAAAAAAATACTTGCTTAATTTAATTGGGAGATTATTGACGAGCTAGGACAATGAATGAAGAGTTCTGACTTGCTGTGTTTAAGAAAGCTTGGTATCATTTCAGACGGTGGAAAGATCAAAGAACCAAACCAACTGAATTAACCAAACAAGACTGAGTCTTTTAGTTGAGTTTAATACATTCCAGTTGCTAAAATTTAAGGATTTTTAGTTCAGATTAATTTATTTTTATATCAAGATTTTCAGAGAACTATTCTCGTTAATTAGACCCAGCTGGCCTTCTGCTCACCTCTACTGACAGAATGAACAAAGGCTGTGGGAAAAAGAAAGTGTAATTAACTGTCAAAAGACAATGAGATGGTACCCGTTACTACAAGGCAATCAATATCATAGACTCAGTAGCGAAAATGATCAAAGACTAAACAGTAAAGATCATCAGAGATTCTGCAGAAATTCATCGTTCTGTACGGGGAATAAAGATTCAAAATCCCTCTCTACGGATACTACAATTATCTATCATGGAAAACAATAATAAGAAAACTAGAAGATGGAATTCTTTGAAATATTTCATTACCAGAATTTTCTTGATGGTTAGTTTGTTCATAATGGTCCATCTTCATTCTTTTTCCAGATTGCATATCTGTAAGCAGAAGCTTTTCATGCCAAGTTGTTTCTTTGCTAATGAAAGCAGCTTTCAACGCAGAGAGAAGTCAAATGTGTTGATAATATTGTGGCTTGTGCAATGTCTCGAATCCAGACTGTTAGAATATGTCAAAAAGGCAGGCATTTGTTATCAGCAACATCTAGTGTAGATATATATATTAATTATTTATTTTTTATTGATTAATAAATGATAGTAGATAATGGATTCTCATTAGATACCCCTAACCCGATAGATAATTTTATAAATATTAAAATTTCTTACTCGATGGATAATATGTAAGATATAGATATCAAGAAATCCAATCCACGGGTACCTATTAACATCCCTACAACTAAAGAACTAAATTGAAAAATAAACTTCTATAAAAGAAATTAAAAAAATAAAGGTTGAAATTAAAAGAATGAAGGTTGAGAAATTATAATTAAAGGGCTAATTAAAAAGATAAAAAACTTCTACAAAGACAATTATGTACATTACCCATCAAGAAAAAAAAGGATAAAATCAAATGATTATCGATAACAATCTAACCATCTTTAGACATCATATATCATGCACATTGAAGAGGATATGACAGTGCATCCAAAGAGACGGAAAAAGATTGTTTTTGGTTACTGTGTAGTGTCTTATGCGCCGCCAGAATGATGCAGACATCACTTATTCGCTGATTTTTTTGAGCATATGCCAGTAGCTTTTTTCTTTTAAAAAATAATAAACAATGTGAAAATACCAGAATTTTCTTCTATAACCTTGATAATTACACTAGATACCCGAATAAAAATACAAAAATATCCTCAAATGAAAAACTTATTTTTGTTGCCTAGACTTTGATGAAGACTATAAACAGTCAATAAATTCTTTGATGAACAGCTTTAATTTTTGTTGCCTACTAAGGTAAATTCATATTTTTATTGTAAAAAAAATTAAAAAAAAAATCCCCAAGCAATTTTTTAATGGCAAAGAAGCCAGTAAAATTTTTGAAGGCAACTCTGAAAACCAACCCCAAATAACCACAGATCAAGGACAATTTTGCCAGCACATTATCACTGTCCACAGTAAAAACACAGCGGTCCAAACAGTAAAACATCTACACGCTTTAATGTTCTGTTAATTAATTATCCCTTGCATTTTCAACTTTTTTTTGTTTGACCAAATGGACGATTATACCCCTGTTTTTAATGTTACCCTAGACCCTTCGAGATGAAAGGCCAGGATGTGACATTGCTCGAAATCAACGGCTTATAAGCCCCATTCAGCCCTTTGCATAAATGTACTTCCTGTCTTTCTCGGGCGCTCTAGGGTTTCTTTCTAGTCTAGGTTGGCGTCTTCCCGCAAAAGAAAGAAAGAAGCGGTTTGGAAGATAAAATAAAATTTTCCAATGGTGAGTGAGTTGATGTGAATTGGTCTCGTTATCTGTTATGATCTGTTTCGCTCATTAACTGATCTGTTTGTTAATGAAAGGTTCTTCAAAACGATATCGATTTGCTCAACCCACCAGCAGAGCTTGAGAAAAGGAAGCATAAGCTCAAGCGTCTTGTTCAGTCCCCAAACTCTTTTTTTATGGTAATTACAAATACCATACATTTTCCTGCCTTTCTTTCTATTATTTTCCCTTCTGATTATGTTTTTATCATATTTTCTTGTAAAAACTTGCAGGATGTGAAGTGCCAGGGCTGCTTCAACATGTAAGTCATGCCATGACCTTTGTATATTTTTCTTGATGAATTTAAGCATTCCTTCTTAGCTGTTTGGTTTGAAAAGGGATCGTAGATGCTTTTATTTATTTAGTTAAATGAATATGTTGTGTGCAGAACCACTGTTTTTAGTCACTCGCAAACTGTTGTGGTTTGTGGGAACTGCCAGACAGTGTTGTGTCAGCCAACAGGGGGTCGTGCCAAGCTTACAGAGGGTTGCTCCTTCAGGAAGAAGAGCGAGTGAAGATTACGATAATTTACTCTCTTTATATCTTTTTGCCCCGTATGGTAAATTGTTCTAGAGTTCTTTTTTAGGCACGATGGTGATGAATTGAACAAACTTGTTTTGATAATTTTGATTTTTAATTGTCTTAGGCTCTCTATGACTATATATATTATTTAAGATTTTGGATTTTATTCAGTGAGAAAGGTTTTGAATATCAACCCAGGTCTATTGTTATGTAGTCACTACCTTTGGTTATGCTGTAGTTGATTATAGTTTATGCCTCATTTGTGGGTCTGGGGGGATTCAAGTTCTTGCCTGCATTATGCATTTCAAGCTTTTATCTGCTAGTTTGTCAAAATTAGTTGATGGTACAGCAGTGAATGTTGATGCATAGCCACCCCGTATTATGCTATTATTATTAGTTGAGCACTTAGTTTTTTGGGCATTCTGTGTTGACGAGGGCAATAAATACTTGGCATTCTTGCACACTAGTTCCATAATCTTGGAGTTTTAGTTTTAGTTTTGAGTTTTACTTAAGTTGATAGTCAAAGCACCTAGACACATCTACTATGTCCTGTACTCTGTTGTAGCTGTTAGAAAGTGTCTTGACTTTCTCCAGTTTGCACGCCACTGGATGACATCTTTTGCGTTGAATGGGTTTTCATTTTGGATGTCATGTGTTTCTTGACTTTGATATAGAGCTTGTGACTTAAGATTACTAGGTGATTGTGTGGTAATAATGCATATGTGTGTTTTACTTTGATATAGAGCTTTGTTGACTTAAGATTGCTAGGTGATTTTGTGGTGCTATGCTGTGTAACTTAGGTAATGTTAGGCAATCTTAATGCTTCTTGTGTGAAACGAAGATAAAGCAAAACCCCATGTTCCTTTTTGTTTTTAGGTAATTCATGTTGATAGCTATGAAAACGAAAGCTGATTACTGGCATGTTCAAGCTGTCCAGGTTGATTCACCACTACAGGGTCCATGATTTTTAAAGACCATCGTGTGACTTTAATTTCTAGATTTTCTGTGGTTACAAGGACTGGATTTTCAGTTTTCTATTTCCATGTTCTTTATTGCTTTTTTTTTTCATTTGGCTTGGAGATTATGGATAAAGCCATGACAAGGAATGAAAAGAGCAGAGCAACGCTGGTGTGAATTGTTTATATGTATATTTGCAAATATAAATGACGGACTTCACTCAATCTAAAATGGAAGAATTTCTGTCATAATTGGTTTGCAATGTAAGATCCTGTACTATCAGATCCTTTACAAACCAAGCTCATGGTACTCTAGGATCGGGCGATCATCCACCTTTATGCAAGCCATCAACCTATTCATTGTGCTTTAAAGTTTATGATTGCCAAGAAAGTTGCCCGAGCAATTCTGCTGATCAGTGTTTGAAAGGTCTAAGCACCTCACTGCAATGGGGCATCATGTGTGTAAAACTTACCTCCGGTTTGGTGCAGCAGCCTTTTTTTTTGTTTTTTTCATCTTCTCTATTCATTTTAAATTTCATGTTTGCCATTTAAAATTTCCATAACATTCAATTCATATCCTTTTATTACTATTTTATATTTTAAATAATTTATAAAATTATTTTTTAATTTCACCCTTTTTACTTTTTTTATCTTTCAAATTTGTTTTTTAGTTGATTAATATTTGTTTTATTTTAGATAAATTTTTAAATTTTTGTTTTTTTTACAATTTCATTGTCGTATCAAGTTTAATCTTATTTTTTATGATTTTATCTTTTAATATTAAATTAATTAAAAATTAAGTTTCTTGATTAAATTCAAATCAAGAATATTTATCTCGCATGGTTTTTAATTTTTTTTAAGCTATTTTTTCTCACCCCTATAACATTGATTATTCTTTATTGAGTGTTTTTTTCAAATTTTTTAAATTAATATCTTTTTTCTATTTCCATCGAATTATTTTTTAAAAAACAATTTATAAAAATAAAATTACTTTTCAATTTCATAATCATTTTCAATTTATAAAAATAAAATGAGGTTCGAAGTGTTTTCAAACATGAGAACTCAGAGGAAGCCTCGCTAACAGGTCTTTATTCAATGCAAAAGAGTGAAGTAAATTTCTGTACATTTTGGATGGGAAGTAGGGTGAAGCTAACAATGAAACACAAGTTGTACGATGAAATGCCTCATCAGAGAAATGGCTGCCTCTTCCACACACTCGGTCGTTACAGAATTCATCCGCTCAATGGTCTTCGATGGCTTCAATGCATCAGAATGCTGGTCCCATCACCATCCTCAGCTTCCGCCATGGATTTGAAAAATCAAAGAAGGTCAATCCCAGCTATTAAACACCTCATGTGAAAAGGAAAACGGATCCCCCCGTTTCTCAAGACTGCAAATGATTATCGAGAGTATAGGCATGGGTATCAGAAGGGCTCGAGCCAGGCCTGCAAATACGTATCAGAAAAGACTTCAACAAACATGAGCATGCTTTGCATAGCAAGCAAGTATTCTACAAAGAAAGAGACAATCTCTATTGATAGATAAAAAAAATTCAACATAAAAAAAAATAATAATAATAATTAAATGAATAAATATCAAAATTAATATAAAAATCAAATTTTAAGAAATGAAATTAAAAAAAAAATCAAAACAAAATATATAACAATTAAAAAATTGAAAATCAAGCTAAATATTTTTCCACTCAAAATAAAAGATATTTTTGAATTTTTTGTAATTTTTAAAAAAAGTTTTCCACCTAAAATAAAAGAAAAACACTTTTCTAAAAACCAAACTAAATTTTTCTTTGACTGAAAATTAATTTTTATTTATTAATTTTTATAATAGTAAAGTTTAGAAGAAATCACAAAAATCGGGCCTAGAATATTAACAACACTGACAATAAAGAATGATATAAAAAATAATTCAAGGGAAATTCCACCCCGTGAAAGCCACAGCTATTGGAACAAATAGCCACAGCCAGCTATTGGAACAAAATCCTACAGCGCCAAGCAAACACCGCCTTCAAAATTGAGGGAATAGTAAAGGTGTAGGGAGTGAATCAATGTGAATTACAGCGAACTGAAAAGAAAAGGACTCACTTTTGGTGCTAATTTTGCGAAAAAGAAGTTGGCCATGTTAAATTCAGCCTCATTCCCAAGCTCAAGATCAGCAGCCAAATTTTATCATGACAGCAGAAAGAAAGAAAGGTGTTCTGTTATTCAATTATTTCTTTTCTTTCGTAAACATTGGAAAAGGTAGAAGCACTGGCAGTCACCTAAAACTGCCCGCAAGCACCTGCCTGCCTCCAATACCACAACCACCACCATCATAACAATTCAAAATAGACACCTCTGAGACTGAAATGAACACTACTTTTATCAAATGGTCATTTCGTTTCGCAAAACCATTTACAACAGAGCAAAATGGCAAAAAATAAGTCAAATAGCCAACGCATTTTATTGAGACAATAGACAATCCAAAGCTGTCTGGTTTTGAGATTAGAAGTGGATTATCCATTCTCACAGGAGTTCACTTGAGCTTCTAATACAAAAAATGCATTGTAAAGTACCTTTTGTTAATTGTGCCGTAGTGAAATTTTCGACTTCCAGCTTTAACATCTTCAATGTACTGCAACAACAGGAGATTATATATATGATTAACAAAAGCAAGTAAATGAAGAAACTGTATATTGCTAAAACAGGCTCTTACCAACTTTAAAGTAACCGCCATCGATGAAAATGCCAAAGAATCAAAAGGTATATCATCTAGCGAAAAAAGTTGGCACTCCAATGACTCTGGACCAGGTGAGAAGTGGGGCTTCCTCAGCTTTGCCAAGAAAATTATGTAAGTCTGCTCCAAACAACAACAACAAACTTCAAAACCTTAAGCAAGTTCATAGAAAAATCAATATGAGAAATGAGAGGCATCTCTCCCTTACTTGGCCAATAAGAGGGATGTCCAAATGGGCAAAGGGTGACACCACTTCCACTTCTGCGTGTGCTTCCTCCCAGGTTTCCCTGATTGCCCCTTCTGCAGCAGACTCGCCAATTTCCAAGTAGCCAGCAGGAAGGGTCCTACATCAGCAAAATACAATTATCTGGGTTATCCATCATGGATAATGAAGATAAGAAAAACTAGTTAAAATGCAAAGAAGAAAGGACCAAGTACCATATGGAGTAAATGCATTTTTTTTCTTTTTAACCACTATTTGAGAGTTTATATTAGAAAAAGCACGCAGTGGTTCCATTCTGTACCAAAATTCCAATTTCAGACGCATACCAGAGGCCAAATGATGGTTGGATGTTTCGCTTGCAGAGTAGGACCTTGTTATCATGCTCAATGAGGCATCCCACCACCTGTTCAAACCAATTTACAAAAGATAACAATATTTCCATTGCCTTCATTGAAAATGCAGTATCAAACAAACTGGAGAGAAAACCAAGAATAGACTGATATCAAACAAACTGGAGAGAAAACCAAGAATAGACTGATATAAACACATTGCAAGGTTTTTGGCTTCATGCCTACAACGTTTTCCTTGTTTTCAGTACTCGTTAAAACAACCAGTAGAATTAAAATAATCCACACATTTAAAACAAGGTTTTGCATGCTATACTACGTATGCATTTATTTCATCAGTAAAAGATATTCTCGGTTTGGCTGGTTTCCACTTGGTTTCTTGTGGATCGGGTGGCCCTTATTGCTACGAGTGGCTGCTTTTGGTTGCTTTGGATGTTCTCACTCTAATTGCTCTCGTGTCATTGTTCTGCTGTTCCTCTATTCAGCTTGTGGTCTTTGGACATTTGTCACTGCTGCTAGGCCTTGTGTCATGTTTAGCTGATCTACTATTGATCCTACGCGCCAGTGGTTTCTCAGGGCGTCCCATTGTACTTTTTTTGCTTTGTGTTAGGTTGGGAACCTTGTCAATTTTGGTTCCCCTCATAACATTTGTCTGTATTTTAGTTATCGACCTTTCTCGGGGTTTGTTGTATAGTTCGCTAAGGGAGTTTGTTATCCTTTTGTCGATTCTTATCTAAACTTGCTGGTTTACCAGCAATGCATATTTTTTGATCTATTTATGCAATTACATTTTGATCAAAAAAAAATAATCCACGCACAATTCCACTATTAGATGACTCAGAAGAGTCCAACAGCTTATGCTCCCTAAAAATCTTTTTTGCATACAATCTCTATTTCACAGCAAGTCCTCCCATGATTTGTATTTTAATAGTTGCCGAAAGAATAAATGAAGGTAGCTAGTTCATGCATTTCACATTACCTGACCAGCTGTGGTGAGAACCAGGATGCTAAAATCAATTTTAGAAGAAACATACATGACACATGTAATCAGACAAGACAGCAGAAACATACATGACATATTTGATTGTAATAATGAATGACCATACCATTTTAGGGTTTTGATAGGTAATTTTCCCACAAACTGTGCAAATAGCTCTCATCTTTTCCTCCCCATCAGGTATATCATGTTTTGTCTGGCCACCACACCACTGACAGAAATTGATCTTGCGTACACTTCCCTGAAAAACAGATTATCATCAGCAAAGAACAACGTTGGGGGCATTGGAAAAGAAAAACAATGAGCACCATACAGGATTATGTGAATGCAAGTGTCTCGAATGAGACAAAAAGGGAAGATAAGTAAAAAACCACTGGCATCAACAATCACACCGTCTCTTTCTAAACCTAGCTGTGGATACAAGCACTGACAAAACTTGAATAAGAAAAAAAATATATATCAGTGATGTTCAAAAAAGAATACTATGTGATATGAGATTAGTTATAAGGTTCCTCTTATTTGTTTCATTCAAGTATCTTCGACCTAGCTTGTGTGTCAACCAAGATTAAGTAGCTTCCAAGTCGATTAAATAAGCAACTCAACATTTACAATAAATGAAAACAAGTAAAACATGATCAAATTCCACAACAATGGAGGCATAAAACTAAGATAAAACTTCAATTAAAGCATGAAGATGACCAAAAAAAATGGACTGAATAAATAAAGAGAAATTTCTACCACACAATCAAGAAAATGACAATCATAAACCCCAACAGCCCAATATTCATAACTAATTATCTAATTTATCTACAAATTCAATAAGAGTATCAGGATGTCAACAATACAGAACAAGAACTCAAATAAAAGAAACTCACAGATGAATGAACAGCAACTGATGAAGAAGAAGAAGTGCCATCCATCTTAGACTCAGACCGAGTTTGAGCACGAACAGGTTCCAAAGATCGAGTCTTTCGAGTCAAAAACAGAAGAGGCTTTATGGGTCTGGTTCTTGGAGAATAATAGGATAACAGGCTGGAAGAAACTGAGACAAAAGCACTAGTTGTGGTGGCATGTGGTGGTTTCAATCTATAAAAAGATGCCACAAACCCTGTTGTTGTTGTTGTGGTTGTGGTTGTTGTTGTTGATGAACCAAGATTCTGTATTGCTTTTAGCATTGAAAAACCCACCAATTTCTTGTATTTGTGACAAAGAATCTTGATGTTCGGTGAGAATTGTTTAGCAAGTATGAATGATTCTGTTTGGTGGTGGAAATGCGAATCAGAACTCAGAACCCGCGTTAACTCAGTTGCGTTTGGTGTGTTTTTAAGTACAGTAGAGAATCCAGATAAGAGAATTTCATTTTGGTGCTGCAAAATTTGATTTACATTTGTTTTGTTGAGTGATATTCTCTTATGCTTGTCTGCAAGCCACGTGTTAATGTGTTTTTTTAACCTATAGTTGCTTGCATGGAATAGTTTCTCCTCGGTTATAGAATTGCACTAGTTCATGAGTCCAAGCTATGTCATTGGTTGGATTTTTTAACGTGAAAAATATTCAGTAACTGCTAACTTATTTTTTCTATTAAGAATTGTTGTTAAAATCACTCATAAAATCATATATCTAACCTGTAAAATTAAATTAAAAATACAAAAATTAATAAAATTAGATTTAACTCATGTGAAATCAATAAAATCAAACCAAATTTATAAATTTATATTAATATATAAATACTTCCAAAAAAACCCTAACCTACCAGCCAATCATGCAAAATCCATCTCCTTCCTCATTGCTCTCTGCTTCGACAGAAATCAGGTTAGTGTTTCTTAAACTTCTTGTAATATTCATCCTCTCCTATTAATATTGTGAGTCTGATTTGCTCCTCCAATTCCATTTTCATGATTTGCTGCTCTTAGTAGCTATTAATATTCCGTATAGAAATTATTCTTAATACAAGTGAATATATATCAAAATATAACATATATTCTTGTTGTCTAAAACTTTTAATAACAACTCTAGCTTTATATTTGTTAATAGTGTCATCAACTTTTATTTTTCTTTTAATTATTCACTTATGGTCTAATGGTTTAGTTTCGGGAAGAAGATACACTAGTTTTCATATATGATTATTTATAATGGATTTAATTTCACTATTAACTACATTCTTCCAATAGAAAGCTTCTAAACATGACATTGTCTTGTAGTAGGTTTGAGATTTATTTTCTAACAAGTATGTTAAAAAACCAAAACCAAATATTTTGGTTGTTTTTTCCCTTTTGCTCCTTCTAATATCAACCTCATTATTTTTTTATTGGTGATAATTACTTGAGTTATAACCTCAATCGTTCTTTTAAGTGAATGATTTTCTCATGCTTTCTTCTATGGAAACACATCCTTAAAAAAAATAGCATTTTTTAATTCTATAATAGTATTAGGATGAATATCCTCAATATTTGATTTGTTTACAAGAAGTCAATACACACTATTATTGTATTCATATCTAATAAATACATCATAATCCACAGTTTTAGATTCTATCATTATTTTTCTAGGATTAAGTATTGCTACCTCCATAAGACAATTTCATACTTTGAGGTATTTATAGAAAATTCTTTTACCTTTTTATAATTTATATAATGTCTTTTTTAACTTCTTATGTGGCATTTTGTTAAGTATGTAATTGACAATTAGAGTTGCATCCCTTAAGTTCTAATGTGTCTCTAAACTTATCAACATTTTATTCGTCATTTCTTTTAATGTTCGGTTCTTATATTCTACAATATCATTTTATTATGGTAAATAAGGAGGAGTAATTTGGTTCATAATATCATTTTGAAAATAAAATTCACCAAATAATGCTTTGTATTCTCCATATTTATCACTTCTTATTGCATTTATTTTCCTTTTAAGTTGATTTTGAACTTCATTCTTGTAATGTTTAAACATTCAAAGAGTTTCATCATTGCTTCTAAGTAGATAAGTATTAAAATACCTTGTTAAATCATTTATAAAAATAATATAATATTTTTTCCACCTTAAGTTTGTTTTTTTGCATCATTGCTTCATCACTACTTTTTTTAATTGTTTGAAAAGAAGGTTTTCTAAATTTTAATTTTATATAAATTTTACACTTATGATTTTTCTCAAAAACCATACTTGGTAATTCATAGTTTATTAATCTTTTCATAAAATTATAATTCACATGACCTTACTTTCATGTCATACTTCACAAGACTCAAGCAAATAAAAAGAAAAGACAATCTTATTATTGTTCTCATCATTGATTATATTGATCATTACATTCATTTTAAAGAGCCCATCACAGAGAAACCACTTTCCTATAAATACACTACTCTTAGAGAGTATAAATATATCACTTTAAAAAAAATCATCTTAAAACTATATTTTTTCTCAACAATAAATCAAACACTAAATTCTTTCTAATATCAACAACATCCAATACATTGTTGAGGATTGTTTAGCAAGGTTAACTTTGAAAACAACAAATATGTTCATTTCAAAACTTCATTAGCGAGGTAATCAACCTTATTAGTATTTGGCTTTAACAATCATTTTCTTTATAAGGTTGCTTTGCTGAGTTATATTTTATTCACTGTGATTTGTTTAATTATCATCATTTCACTTACGAATCATACTGTATATGAAAATAGTATCATATGAATAATAATTTTATTAAATAAGTTCTTATGAAAGACTAGAAAGGTCACAAATGATTCTGTTTAAAATTCAATTTTTTTATACAAAACTTTTTATATCATATTGTTCATCACACTAACTTTATATATATATCATATTGTTCATCACACTAACTTTATATATATATATATATATGAATAGTAACATATACATGAACAAATCTAACCAGATAACTTTGATGCCATTTTTAGATTTAGAAATTCATTAATTATAAACTTTTTCATAATGACAACTTCAACCTTGAATTTTTTGTCCAAAACTTTTCAAAGTGCCTTTGCACTCTTGATTGAAATACACACATCATATTTTGTATTGTTTATTCTATTCAAAATATATTTTTTTTGCACAAAACCACTATGATTCTATATGTTCAAATCTATCATAATAATAAAATCAAATTCATTATTTGACAACTTTAACATTTTTTTTCCTACAAGAACTTAATTAAGTTTGAGGTGGGCACATATATCAACATTTATGTTGTCACCATTTAAAAGTTCAATTCATTGATTTCTCATTATGCACCATAAAAAATGATGGTGGAATCCTCACTATCAAAATAGTACTTGTCGAAGCGATATTGATTGGAAAAACCAATTCTCAAGTTAAAAATATGATATTAATTATAAAAGAAATAGCCACTAATATTTATAAATAAATATTTCAGCTCCATAATAAATAAGTAGTGTAAAAAAATAAAACTTGTAATATAGTAACTTGATAAATAAAAATATTTAAACTATGCAAGATAAAATCAACACATTAAAAGCTTAAGTTTTTTTTAACATGCATCATATCATTATAAAATATTTAAGCATGTCAAGCAAAAGGCATGATCATATAAGTAAGATAGCATAAACTATTGAAAATATAAACCACTTTTTGATAAATAATAATTTACTTGAAAAATATAAATAAATGAAATATATGACATGCATCAAAACATTCAAAATACATAAAAAAAAAACAATTTTAGAAGATAAATTATTACTTTAAAACAAAGATTTATAGAAACTTTTAAAACAAATATTAAAAAATCATAATAAACCAAAAGGTTGTAGATTAAAGCATATAGAATTAAAATTAGGTCTATATGTGAGAATATAGCAAATTAAAAAAAAAATTGAATTATAACTTAAAATTTAAAGATGCTAAAAAGCTTTTTCACAATCATTCTATATTATTATTATTATTATTATTATTGTCATTTTTTCCCTCACAAGATAAACTAAACAAAATCTAATATAAATAATAAAACCTTAAGATTGTTTTCAAAATATGTTATATTATATTACACTAGTAAATAAGGATGTTTTGTTTATCATAACAAGAGCATGCAAAACATAAAAAATTGTTCAAGGTAATCCTCTAATGCATACAATTTTGAATTTATAAACATGCAAAATAAAATTCAAGACAAACATCTTCTTGATATAAATATAATAAAAAGAATGTTAAAGTTCTAGCATGTATACTAATAATAGAAATAATAATGCTTAAATTAAAATAAAGAATGATACTTACTTGTTGAAGCACTTTTAAGGAATGCAAATTTTTGTTGTTGTCAAGAATGAATCATTTGTCCGTAAAACTTTATTACTCCTCATTTGTGCAACTAGAATGTTTGCAATATAGTTTTTAAATTTGACCCGGGTCACAGGTTTTGATCAGGTCATCTCGGGTCGACCTTCAATTTTTTTTATATAAAATAAAATGATGTCATTTTTGTTAAAAAAAATAGTTAACAAGTTGTAACCGAGTTTTTAATCAGGTCTTGTACGGTCAGCCTGGGTTTTTGATCGGGTCACCCTGGGTTTTTGCTTTCCCTTATTTTTTTTAAACCCATCCTGGTTTCAATCTCGGGTCAACCCGCTGGGTCGAGTTTTAAAACTATGGTTTGCAATATCTCTTTCAAGATTTCAACACCATCATCTTAGTTTAGATACACTTCTAAACAAAGTCTTTAAACCAAAATAAAAGAACTTAAATATCTCTCAACAAAGTATGAATTTAAACTCTAGATTTGAGAGAGAAAACCAAACCATAAAAAATATTTAAAACACCAAAAAAGAGGTGAGAAAAAGTACGAAAAGATCTGAAAAATTCAAGTTGAAAACTCTTCATTCACCCCACTATTTTTTAAGTGAATTTTAAAGGTTACAATATTAAAGAATTAATAATAATCAATTCCATCATGATAAATTTTTAATTAACCACTATAAATCAAGAATTAAATATAAAAAAATTAATAATTTTTTTCATAGGAAAACCAAGAATTTCTTAAGATTAATTTCTCATTTACCTATAATTTATTTAAATAATGTAAATTAAATAAATTTCCAACATATATACTAGGATTTTCTTGAAAACTCAATTGTAAGCTTACGATATATATGCTAAGATTTTGTATTAATATATATAATTGCATAATAAACTAAACGATTGTAATTACTAATCTACTTTTTCTAAACAACCCAGGATTTATGAGTGCTCATTGCATGCAGGGTACGATTTTGAGGGTTTTTTCGGATTGTTAACTAGGTATATGGAGAAGGACTCCTTCAATAAAAGTTAACAACTCTGGCACTTGCTAAAGAAATGAAAATATTTATTAAAATCTCGTAAATTAAACCCAAAAAATCATAGCATTCTCCCTAAAGTGAATACTTTTAAATATTAAACGGGAGTTGGGTAAAAAATAATATTTTTTTTTGTTTAAAATTAATTTTTTTTTATGTTTTCGGATCGTTTTGATGTGCTGGTATAAAAAATTATTTTAAAAAATAAAAAATATACTATTTTGATAAATTTTCAAGTAAAAATAACTTTAAAAAACAATCACAATCATATAATATCATGCTGTATCGGGTTATGAGGTTACTCGTGAGCTCTAGATGTGTATTTGATTTACAATCTTTTCAAAGTAAAAATTATATTTCATAGAAATAAAAATATATATATATTTTATATGGATTTCACCAAAATAACTAACCATAATTTTATCACAAACACCCTCTAAGCTTCGCATCACATAAATATAGAGTAGATTTGGAGGTACACAAGTAAAACTGGAAATGCAAACATGCCACGGGAGAAGGTACATGAAAGCACTTAATTTCTTAACATAATCCATGTGCGGAAAAAAAGAGGTTTGCTGTCGTCGACTTTCAAGAAAAAGTTCAATCTTCCTGCAACGTATAGCTGGATCACAGGTGAGCATGCTCGAAATAGAAGATGATGTAGTTTTTCATGGCGGGGCCAAATACTTGCAATAATGAGATCGATTGGAAAAGGGCGATTATACACATGTACAAAGCATCCAAATCATCA
>Ga0325401_1001294_pt1 | contig 20917 bp, 22 predicted proteins | sample PopdelMetagenome_FD_205666 | JGI IMG/M metagenome (GOLD analysis project Ga0325401, IMG submission 205666) | Populus deltoides microbial communities from Bellville, Georgia, United States - Xylem-PdKOR-R2 | ecosystem: Host-associated > Plants > Phyllosphere > Stem > Wood/Secondary xylem | place... | reverse complement strand
ACGACATAATGATGATACTTCCTATATAGGCGTTCGGGCGCGAATAGCCAGCGGGTGTGCGGGGCGCGCGCGTGCATCTTGATCCCCCGGGCGCGGCGGGCCATCTGCCTGCGCGATGGAACAGCCCCGCAACCTGTCCGGCGTCGACCTGCGCGCCGAGATCGACCGCCTTCGCCGGACACGCAATGCGGTGATCCTGGCGCATTACTACCAGAAGCCCGAGATCCAGGACCTGGCGGACTTCGTCGGCGACAGCCTGGACCTGTCGCGCAAGGCGCAGGCGACCGACGCGGACGTGATCGCCTTTTGCGGCGTCCGCTTCATGGCCGAGACCGCCAAGATCCTGTCGCCGCAAAAGACGGTGGTGCTGCCCGACATGGACGCCGGCTGCTCGCTGGAGGACAGCTGCCCGCCCGAACAGTTCGCCGCGTTCCGGGCCGCGCATCCCGATCACATCGCGCTCACCTACATCAACTGTTCGGCGGCGGTGAAGGGCCTGTCCGACATCATCGTCACCTCCTCCTCGGCCGAGACGATCCTGGCGCAGCTGCCCCCCGACCAGCCGATCATCTTCGGCCCGGACCGCAACCTGGGCGGCTATCTCGCGCGCAAGACGGGCCGCGACCTGCTGCTGTGGCCGGGCGTGTGCATCGTCCACGAGGCGTTTTCGGAAACTGAACTGCTCAAGCTGCGCATTCGGTACCCCGATGCCCCGATCGCCGCGCATCCCGAATGCCCGGCGGTGATCCTCGACCATGCCGATTATGTCGGGTCGACCCGCGGCATCCTCGAATATGCGCAGGCGACGCCCGCCGACACGCTGATCGTCGCCACCGAACCGCACATCATCCACCAGATGGAGCGCGCGATGCCGGGCAAGCGGTTCATCGGTGCGCCGGGCGCGGACGGCAACTGCAACTGCAACATCTGCCCCTACATGGCGCTCAACACGCTGGAAAAGCTGTACGTCGCGCTGCGCGACCTCCAGCCGCGGATCGAGATCGAGGAAGGGTTGAGGCTGCGCGCCAAGAAGAGCCTCGACGCGATGCTCTCGCTCGCCAGCGCGACCGTCGGGCAGGGCGATCTGGGGCCGGCACGGGTCACCGGCGACTGACGCTCAGCGCGCGAGCCGCCCGTCCTCGATCGCGGCGGTTTCGAACGCGAACAGGATGGCGGGGTCGGGCAGCTTGACGTCCGCGGCCGTCTCCGCCGGGGCGAGGCGGTGGAGGAGGTGACGGATGATCGCCTTGCGCGCGTCGGTCTTGCTGTCGCCGCGCACGCACATCCACGGCGCGACCGCGTGGCTGGTGCGCGCGAGCATCGTGTCGCGCGCGGCGGAATAGGCGTGCCACCTGTCCTGCGCCACCGCGTCGAGATCGGACACCTTGAGCCGCTTCAACGGGTCCTCGCGCCGGGCATCCAGCCGCCGGGCCTGTTCGTCGCGGTCGATGTCGAGCCACAGCTTGACCAGCCGGATGCCGCTTTCGACCAGCATGCGCTCGAAATCGGGGACGTCGCGCAGGAACCGCGCCTGTTCGGCCTCGGTCGAGAAGCCGTTGACCACCTCCACCCCGGCCCGGTTGTACCAGCTGCGGTTGAAGATCACGAGCTCGCCGGCCGAGGGCAGGTGCGCGACGTAGCGCTGGAAATACCATTGGCTGCGCTCGCGATCCGACGGCTTGGGCAGCGCCACCACGCGGGTCGAGCGGATCGACAGGTGCCGGACGATGCGCTTGATCGCGCCGTCCTTGCCCGCGGCGTCGCGGCCTTCCAGCACCACCACGGCCCGCTCGCCGCTCTGCTGCATCGCCAGCTGCATGTCGACCAGCGCGCGCTGGAGTTTCGCGGTGCCGCTGGCCTTGTCCTTGCCGTCGCTCATGCGTTTCCCGTTTCCTTGCCCTGTGCCAAAGGCGGGACATGACCGATCCGTTCCACCTTTCCGGTTTCGACCTCGACGCCTTTGTCGCCGCCACCCTGGCCGAGGATGTGGGGCGGGCGGGGGACATCACCTCCGCCGCGGTGATCCCGGCGGGCGCGCGTTTCGCGGGCGTGATGGCGAGCCGCGACGCGATCACGGTTGCGGGGCTGGCGCTGGCCGAGGCGTTCTTCCGCGCGCTCGACCCCGATGTCCGGCTCGACCGGCTGGTGGCGGACGGCGCCGCGGTCGCGCCGGGCACCGTGCTGCTGCGGCTGGAGGGGTCGGCGCGCGCTCTGCTCACCGCCGAGCGTTCGGCGCTCAACACCGTCCAGCACCTGTCGGGGGTGGCGACGCTGACCGCCGCCTATGTCGCCGCGATCGCCGGCACGGGCGCGATCCTGCTCGACACGCGCAAGACGATCCCGGGGCTGCGGCTGCTGGAGAAATACGCGACCCGGATGGGTGGGGCGCAGAACCACCGCATGGGCTTGTGGGATGCGGCGATGATAAAGGACAACCACATCGCGGTCGCAGGCGGGATCGCGGCGGCGGTGGCGGCGGCGCGCGCGGCGGGGATCGCGCGGATCATCGTGGAGGTCGACCGCCTCGACCAGATCGACCCCGCGCTCGACGCCGGCGCCACCCACCTGCTGCTCGACAACATGGGGGTCGACGCGTTGCGCGCGGCGGTGGCGCTGGTCGGGGGTCGGGTGCCGACGGAGGCGTCGGGCGGGGTGACGCTGTCGTCGATCCGCGCACTGGCGCAGACGGGGGTGACGTTCGTGTCGGTCGGGCGGCTGACCCAGTCGGCGCCCGCCGCCGATATCGGGCTCGACTTCGCGCCCCTTTGACCCGGACGCTGCCGGGCAAGGCCGATTGCGCGGGGGCCGTCCGCCGCGCTATCGCTCGGCGACGTTGCAACAGGAGGACCGATGCGTCCCAAATCCGTCGTGCTCGCCGAACAGCTGTATCTAGGTTCGGTTGCCGCCTTTGCCGCGATCGGCTTCCTGACCTGGACGCCGACGGTCGAGGCCTATGGCGCCGGGGTGGCGGCCGGGTTGCTGGCGTTCGTGATCGGGCTGTCGCTGATGGTGCTGATCCTCACCACCCGCCGCGCGAGCCGGGTGGCACTGGGCGTGCTGACGGTGTTGACGCTGTTCACCGCGGCCGGGGTGCTGATGCAGGTGTCGGGCGGGACGCTGGCGGCGGGGCCGGTCGGGGTGCTGACGGTGGTGCAGCTGTTGCTGGTGGCGATCCCCAACGTGCTGCTGTTCCTGCCCCGATCGCGCGAATGGTTCCACCGTGCCGCCGAGCGTCGCGCGGAGCCCGAGGCGTGATCCGCGCCGCCGCTCTGGTCGCGCTGCTGCTGCCCGGCGCGGCGCAGGCGCAGGCACTGTCCTGCCGGGCGCCCCGGACGGTCGAACGCCCGCGCCTCGACCTGCCGTCCGCCAGCCAGCCGCGCCGGGTGCTGCCGATCGGCGGCTACACGCTCGCGATCAGCTGGACGCCGCAATATTGCCGGGAGCGTGGCGACGACCGCGCCGCGCAGTTCCAGTGCGGCGGCGACAACCGGTTCGGCTTCACGCTGCACGGGCTGTGGCCGGACGGGGAGGGCAAGGACTGGCCGCAATATTGCCGTGCGACCGGGATCGTGCCCGCGCCGGTGATCCGCGATGCGATCTGCGCCACGCCGTCGGCCCAGCTGATCCAGCACGAATGGGCCAAGCACGGCACCTGCATGGCGGGGACGAGTCCGCGCGGCTATTTCCGGCGCTCCACCGCGATGTACGCCCGGCTGCGCTATCCGGACATGGACGCGCTGTCGCGGCGCGACCTAACCGCGGGCGGGTTCGCGGCGGCGATGGCGCGCGCCAATCCCGGGCTGGCCGCGGACATGATGCGCGTCACCGCCAGACGCGACGGCTGGCTCGACGAGGTGTGGATCTGCCTCGACCGCCGCTTCCGCTATGCGCGCTGCCCCGCGCACCAGGGCGGGCTGGCGCCGGCCGCGCCGCTCAGGATATGGCGGGGCCGCCGCTAGCCCGCGACGGTCACCGTCGCCGGATGGTGCCGGTCGAGATGCCGGCGGATCAGCTTCAGGTTGCGGGTGTTGGAGCGGAACAGGAAATCCGCCGCATCGCCCACCACCGGGATCAGCCCCAGTACGAAGTCGAACCCGACATTGCCCGCCATGCGCGCGATCTGGAACCTGGACAGCCCCAGGTTGCGCGCCTCCCACACGATCCACGATCCCAGCGCGGCGGCGAGCGCGTCGCCGACCACCGGCACCAGCCCGATCAGGAAGTCCAGCCCCACCGGCCGGTTGATGCCGGGCACCGTGAAGCTGCGCTCCAGCAGCTTCTCCATCGCCTCGACGCGCGCGCGTACCGCGGCGGGATCGCGGCCCAGGGATAGCCGGTCGAGCAACGGCGCGGCGTCGAGGGGGGAAGGGCGGGGCATGACCGTCAGTTGGGATCGATGCGCAGGCGGTTCAACGGGTGCGCCGCGCGCGCGTTGGTCGCGAACGCGGTCAGCCCCGGCGCGACCAGCGACCAGCGCAGCGGCCGGGCCAGGATGACGAACGGCATGTCGGCATCGATCGCCGCGTCCGCCGCCGCGGTCTGCGCCGCCCGCTCGCCCAGTGTCGGCGCCAGCCGCGCCGCGTCCAGCCGCGCCTGCGCCTCCCCGCCGCAGGGCTGGCAGGCGGTTGCGAGGTACCAGCGCGCATTGTCATAGGGTGCGACCGCGTCGACCAGCCTGAGGTCGGCGGGGGCACCGGCGGCGACCCGCGTCGCCTCGATCCCGACCGATCGCAGCGACGCCGCCACCGTTCCGAACAGCCGCGTCGCCCCCGGTCCCGCCGGCAGCGTGATCCGCAGCGTGATCGGCCGGCCCCAGCGTGCCACCTCGACGCGGGCGGCGGCGCGGCGCTCGGCCAGCGTCCTCGGCGACCAGGCGGGCACCTGGGGCGGGCGCGCGCTGTCGAGCCCGTCGGGCAGCAGCCGTTCGGCCGGATCCCAGCCCGGCGCGACCGCGGCGAGCGCCGCCGCCCGGTCGATCGCCTGCGCCACCGCGCTACGTCCCGCGGGGTCGGCGAGGAAGCCGGTCCGGCTGACGACCGCAAAGCCGAACAGCCCCGCCGCCGGGTCCACCCGCACCGCCGCCGCGGGCACGGGCGCGGTCGCGATCAGCGGCCAGTCGGCGAAGCTGCCCCCCAGCACCAGATCGGCCCGCCCCCGCGCGAACCGCGCGATCGCGACCGCCGCCCGCTCCCCCATCAGCCGCACGTCGCCCATGTCCTTGCCTTGCGGCGCGGGCGCATCGTCGGGGTCGGCCAGCGGGTCGGCGAGCGGTCGCAGCAGCGGGGCGGGACCGGTCGCGGCGACCCGGAACGGCCCGGTGCCCATCGCCGCGGCGGGACGCACCAGCGCCAGTTCGGGCTGGGCGAACAGCTTCAGCAGGTCCGGGCGCGGGCGCGACAGCCGCACTTCGATCACCTGCGGGGTCATCGCCACGACGCTGGCGACCGCGGACAGCCAGGGGGACAGCGGGTTGGCCCTCCGTCGCACGGTCGCCGCGAACAGCTGGGCGACCCGCGGCGCATCGACGGGGGTGCCGTCCGCCCAGCGAGCCTCGCGCAGGCGGAAGATGTAGCTGCGCCCGCCGTCGATCACGATCCAGCGTTCGGCCAGCCCCGGTTCGACCTGGCCCGCGGCATCGAAGCGGACCAGCCCCTGCGCCACCGCGTCCGCCAGCACGCGGGCCGGGGCATCAAGCTGGCGGCCGGGGGAGCGGGGGGGAGCGGCGCGCAACTGCGGCGGTGCGCCGATCGCGCTGACCGTGATCGGGCCGGTATCGGGCGCGGGCGTGCACGCGGCGAGCGCAACCAGGGCGGGCAGGATGCGGGTGGTTGGGCGGTCGCCGCGCGGTGCTGCGCCGGCGCGCCATGCGGTCAGGCCCGGCGCCCGGTCGCTGCTGACACCCGCCGGCCGTCGTCGCGCCGGCATCAGGACCTGGACCCGTCAACTCCGGAGCGAAGGGCAGGGCGGTCGGGCACCGACGCCACAGGCCGATGCGTCGGGCCGGCGGCGTTCGTGGCGGGAATCGGGTTGGAAGATGGTGGAGCCGAGGGGGATCGAACCCCTGACCTTCGCAATGCCATTGCGACGCTCTCCCAGCTGAGCTACGGCCCCCAACCCGGGAGGCGCCCCACTAGAGGGGGCGCCGGAGCTTGGCAAGCGGCTTTTTGCGCCGCCGCCAAGCCGTTGGGATCAGTGGTCGTCGTCCTCGTTCGACGTCTCGACCCCCAGGTCGTCGTCGCCGCCCAGATCGACCTCGTCGTCGGCGGAGGGCTCCTCGTCCTCGCCGGTGATCGCGTTGATATCCTCCTCGTCACCCGCCAGGTCGCGGTCGGGCTCCTTGTCCTCGGGCTTGACCTGCTCGAAGGCGAGCGGCTGCTTGGACTTCAGGATCGCCTCCGGCTCCCAGTTGTAACCGCAGTTGATGCAGTTGACCGGGTCGTCCTTCTGGAGGTCGTAGAAACGCGTCGCGCATTTCGGGCACGTGCGCTTCGTGCCCCATTCCGGCTTGATCATGCCGCCTTCTGCCTTTCGGGATTGGTGGTCATGAGCCCCATCGGGATCGGGCTCAGGAGACGGCGCGCGCCTTGCCATAGCGGAGGGCGGCTGTCAAAAGCCCGCTCCGTCCATGAGCCATCCAGCCCCCCAGCCCCGCACCTGCCGTGCCGCGACCCGCCTTGCCGGCGAGGTGCGGGTGCCCGGCGACAAGTCGATCAGCCACCGGGCGCTGATGTTCTCCGCGCTGGCGGTCGGCCGTAGCCGGGTGGAAGGGTTGCTGGAGGGGGAGGACGTGCTCGCCACCGCCGCGGCGCTGCGCGCGATGGGGGCGACGATCGCGCGCGACGCCGATCGGGCGGACGGGGCCTGGATCATCGACGGCGTCGGCGTCGGCGGGCTGCTCCAGCCCGAAACGGCGCTCGACATGGGCAATTCGGGCACCTCGACCCGCCTGCTGATGGGGCTGGTCGCCAGTCATCCGATCACCGCCACCTTCACCGGCGACGCCAGCCTGTCGCGACGGCCGATGGGGCGGGTGATCGAGCCGTTGTCGGCGATGGGGGCGGACATCACCAGCTCGCCGGGCGAGCGCCTGCCGCTGATGGTGCGCGGGCTCTGCCCGGCGGTGCCGATCGCCTACACGCTGCCGGTCGCCTCCGCGCAGGTGAAGTCGGCGGTGCTGCTGGCGGGGCTCAACACCCCCGGCATCACCCGCGTGATCGAGCCGGTGCCGACCCGCGACCACAGCGAACGCATGCTCGCCGGCTTCGGCGCGCGGCTGGAGATCGAGCAGACGCGGCAGGGCCGGGTGATCTCGATCCACGGCGAGGCGGAGCTGCGCCCCCAGCACATCGTGGTGCCCGGCGACCCCTCGTCGGCGGCGTTCTGGCTGGTGGCGGCGAGCATCGTGCCGGGGTCCGACGTGCTGGTCCGCCATGTCGGGCTCAACCCCACCCGCACCGGGCTGATCGCGGCGCTCAAGCTGATGGGCGCCTCGATCGAGGAGGTCGACCACCGTACCGTCGGGGGCGAACCGGTCGCCGACCTGCGGGTGCGCCACGCCGGCCTTCGCGCGATCGAGGTGCCGCCGGGACTCGCGCCCAGCATGATCGACGAATATCCGGCGCTGTTCGTCGCCGCCGCCTTTGCCGAAGGGCGCACGGTGGCGCGCGGCGCGCACGAGCTCCGCGTCAAGGAGTCGGACCGGATCGCCGCGATGCGCGCGGGGCTCGAGGCCAATGGCGTGGCATGCGAGGAGTTCGACGACGGGCTGGCGATCACCGGAACGGGCGGGGCGGCGATCGCGGGCGGGGGCACCGTCGCGACCCGGCTCGACCACCGGATCGCGATGAGCATGGCGGTGGCCGCGCTTCACGCGCGCGCGCCGGTGACGCTGGACGACGCCGCCCCGGTGGCGACCAGCTACCCCGCCTTCTTCGCGACGCTCGACCGGCTGGGGGCGCAGGCATGATCGTCGCGGTCGACGGTCCCGCGGCGAGCGGCAAGGGCACGATCGCGCGGGCGCTGGCCCGGCACTACAGGCTGCCGCACCTCGACACCGGGCTGCTCTATCGGGCGGTGGCGTTCACCGTCACCCGGCTCGAACTCGATCCGACGGTGGAGGCGGATGCGGTCGCGGCGTGCGACTTCGACGAGCTGACGCTGGCCAACCCCAATCTGCGCGACGATGAAACCGGGCAGACCGCCTCGGTCGTGTCGGCGCACCCGCTGGTCCGCGCGGCACTGCTCGCGCGGCAGAAGCGGTTCGCGCATGCGCCGGGCGGCGCGATCCTCGACGGGCGCGACATCGGCACGGTGATCGCCCCCGATGCGGACGCCAAGCTGTTCGTCCGCGCGACGCCCCAGATCCGCGCGCGCCGTCGCCACGACGAACTGCGCAGGCGCGGCTCGACGATCAGCTTCGACAAGGTGCTCGCCGATATCCGCGAGCGCGACCGCCGCGACAGCGCGCGTTCGACCGCGCCGCTGGTCCAGGCGGCGGACGCGGTCGTGCTCGACACCAGCTTCCTGTCGATCGAGGCTTCGATCGCCGCGGCGGTCGCGGCGGTGGAGGACCGGATCACAGCGGGTCGCTGATCCAGTCCTCGCGCCCGTGGCGGACGCGCAGGATCGTGACGGTCTGGTCCTCGGCAACGTCATACAGGATCCCGTGCGAGCGGTGGGGCAGGACGCGCAGCGGCGGCATAAGGTCCGTGCGCAGGCGATCGATGCCGGGATGCGCCCCGAGCAGATCGAAGCTGTGCTCCAGCCCCGTGCGGTAGCCGTATGCCCGCGCAACGCCGAAGCGGTCGATACCATCAACCAGGATGGCGAGCAGATCGTGCGCCGCCTCCGCCGAGAGCCGGTAGCTCAAGCGGCGTCGGCCTGCCGCCCCGACCGGCGCAGCGCCTCCTGCCAGATATCCTCGACACTCAAGTCGCTGATCGGGCTCGCCCGCGCCTCGTCGACCAGCGTCTGCCAATGCGCGATCTTCTCGCGGCGCACCTGGTCGCGGCGGATCAGGTCGCGGACATAGTCGCTGGAGTTGCTGTAGCGCCCGTCCTCGGTCTGCGCCTCGACCCAGCGCTTCATCGGTTCGGGAAGCGAGACGTTCATCGTGGCCATGGCTGGGGCTCTCCTCATGTCGGGATAAGCGGTTGGCAAGGATTGTCAGCGATCGGGGGTGCTGTCCTACATCGCCTCGATCTGCATATTGCGTTCGCATGTCCGTCGGCCGACCCTCATCCATCCACCGTCGCGGCACGGTCAAGTGGAGGGCGGCGAAAAGGCGTTATCGCCTCAACTTCCTCAACTTGATGCCTCCACTTGACCGCGGTTCTTGCTTTCGAAGGCGGTTTGGGGTAGCAAGATGACGTCCGGCGGGCGTTGCTCGCGGAGGAAGGCGCGAAGGGCTCATGTCCCGTCGCGCCGTTTTCGCATGGATCGCGTCGCCTCCGCCCATCGTCCAAGGGATGCCGTGTCCGCATTCGGCGACCATGGCAGTTCGGCTTGAAGACCGTCGGACCCAACCGACCGGCCGGAAACAACGACTGAGGACGTCCTGACCCCTATGGCTACCCAAGCCCCTACCCGCGACGATTTCGCGGCCATGCTCGATGACATGTTCGGCGGTGCCGACAGCTTCGAGGGCCGCGTGGTGCACGGCACCGTGACCGGCATCGAGAACGACATGGTCGTGATCGACGTCGGCCTGAAGAGCGAAGGCCGCGTGCCGCTGCGCGAGTTCGCGCCTGCTCCCGGCCAGAAGGCCGAGCTGAGCGTCGGCGACGAGGTCGAGGTCTATGTCGACCGCGTCGAGAACATGCATGGCGAGGCGATGCTGTCGCGCGACCGCGCCCGCCGCGAGGCCGCGTGGGACAAGCTCGAGCACGAGTTCGCCAAGACCGCGCGCGTCGAGGGCGTGATCTTCGGCCGGGTCAAGGGCGGTTTCACCGTCGACCTCAACGGCGCCGTCGCCTTCCTGCCCGGCAGCCAGGTCGATATCCGCCCCGTCCGCGACGTCACCCCGCTGATGGACATCCCCCAGCCGTTCCAGATCCTCAAGATGGATCGCAAGCGCGGCAACATCGTCGTGTCGCGCCGCGCGGTGCTCGAGGAAACCCGCGCCGAGCAGCGTTCGGGCCTGATCCAGAGCCTGGCCGAGGGTCAGATCATCGACGGCGTGGTCAAGAACATCACCGACTATGGCGCCTTTGTGGATCTCGGCGGGATCGACGGCCTGCTCCACGTCACCGATCTGAGCTACAAGCGGGTCAACCACCCGTCCGAGGTGCTCAACATCGGTGACACGGTGAAGGTGCAGATCATCCGCATCAACAAGGACACCCAGCGCATCAGCCTCGGCATGAAGCAGCTCGAGTCCGATCCGTGGGATGGTGCCGCCGCCAAGTATCCGGTCGGCGCCAAGCTGTCGGGCCGGGTGACCAACATCACCGAATATGGTGCGTTCGTCGAGCTGGAGGCGGGCATCGAGGGCCTGGTCCATGTCAGCGAGATGAGCTGGACAAAGAAGAACGTCCATCCGGGCAAGATCGTGTCCACCTCGCAGGAGGTCGACGTGATGGTGCTCGAGGTCGACGAGGACAAGCGTCGCATCTCGCTGGGCCTCAAGCAGGCGCAGAACAACCCGTGGGAGGCGTTCGCCGCCGCGCACCCGGTCGGTTCGACGGTCGAGGGCGAGGTCAAGAACGCCACCGAGTTCGGGCTGTTCATCGGCCTCGACAACGACGTCGACGGCATGGTCCACATGTCGGACATCGCCTGGGGCGTGTCGGGCGAGGACGCGCTGGCGCTGCACCGCAAGGGCGAGACCGTCCAGGCGGTGGTGCTCGACATCGACGCCGACAAGGAGCGCATCTCGCTCGGCATGAAGCAGCTCGAGCGTGGCGGCCCCGTCACCGCGGGTGCGGGCGACCGGATCAACAAGAACCAGGTCGTCACCGTCACCATCCTCGAGGTGCGCGACGCCGGGCTCGAAGTGCAGCAGGGTGACGACGGCGCGACCGGCTTCATCAAGCGTACCGACCTTGGCCGCGATCGCGACGAGCAGCGGCCGGAGCGGTTCCAGGTTGGTCAGAAGCTGGACGCGATGGTGACCGGGTTCGATCGTTCCAAGAAGCCGACCTTCTCGGTCAAGGCGATGCAGATCGCCGAGGAGAAGCAGGCGGTCCAGCAATATGGTTCGTCCGATTCGGGCGCGTCGCTGGGCGACATCCTGGGCGAAGCGCTCAAGGCTCGCCAGGGCAAGTAAGTATCGGGGGCGCCCCGGCATGGGGCGCCCCTGGTCCTTTTGTAAGATGTTACTGGTCCGATACTATTGACGGCCGGCGGCATCTTCGGCCATCTTGCGCCAGATTGGGGTGGGGTAGACGATGATCCGTTCGGAACTGGTGCAGAAACTGATGGCCGAGAACCCCGGCCTGTCCCCGCGCGAGGTGGAGACGATCGTCACCGCGTTCTTCGGCGCGATCACCGACCGGCTGGCCGCGGGCGGCCGCGTCGAACTGCGCGGCTTCGGAGCCTTCTCGACCCGGGAACGCGACGCCCGCACGGGCCGCAATCCGCGCACCGGCGAGGTGGTCGACGTCAACGCCAAGCGCGTGCCCTATTTCAAGCCGGGCAAGGAAATGCGCGCGCGCCTCAACGTATAGCGTTGCCTCCGCTTGATTTGTCGGACCGCCGCCGTCACTCCGGCGTTCGCGCGGACGTGGCGGAATCGGTAGACGCTGCCGACTTAAAATCGGTTTGCCCTGGCAGTGCGGGTTCAAGTCCCGCCGTCCGCACCATTTCCCGGTGGTCATGCCGATCCGCGAACTCAGCCTCCACGTCGTCGGTGCCGCCTTTCCCAACCGTAAGGGCGGCGGCGACCGCCGTTTCGAGATCCTGCTGTGCCGGCCGGGCGAGCCGGTGGAACTGCGTCCCGAACCCAGAAACCCGGCCGACCCGAACGCCGTCGCGGTGTTCAGCGCCCGCGGCGTGCAGATCGGCTATCTGACCGCGGAGCGAGCGCCCTGGGTCGGCGGCATGATCCGCGACGGACGCCCGCTCGTCGCGCTGTTCCAGCAGGCCACGCCCGCGGGCGCCGCGATCCGCCTCGGGCTGGACGGGCAAACGCCCGCGCTCCCGCCCGAACGCCCCGCACCCGCGCGGGAGAACCGCGACTTCTGGCCCGACGACATCCCGCCCGATGACTAGGCAGACCGGGGCCACCGCCACGAGTCCGATCTGGGCCTGGTGTCGCAAGCGATCCGGAGCGGATTGGCTCGGCGACGGTAGCGACGGCTGGTCGACGGACAGGCCGGGAATGGTAGAAGGCGACATGATCCTACCTCTCCGCCCGCGACGCAGCGCGCTGTATCTGCCGGCCAGCAACCCGCGCGCGCTCGCCAAGGCACGCACGCTGGATGCCGACATGGTCATCCTCGATCTGGAGGATGCGGTGGCGCCTGACCGCAAGGCCGAAGCCCGAGCGGCGGCGATCGCGGCGGCAGGCGAGGGGGGCTGGGGCCGGCGCGAACTGCTGATCCGGGTGAACGCGGCCGACACGCCGTGGCATCCGGCGGACATGGCGGCGGTTGCCAGCGCGAAACGTGTCGACGGCATCGTCCTGCCCAAGGTGACCGGCCCCGCGGATGTCCGTGCGGCGCATGATCTACTGGTCGCCGCTCCCGCTCGGCTGACGCTCTGGGCAATGATCGAGACCTGCGCAGCGGTCACCGACCTGCCCGCGATCGGGCAAACGGCGCGGGACACGCGCCTGGCGGGGCTAATAATGGGGTGGAACGACCTCGCCCGCGAGATGCGCGCAACCCCGGACCGCGATCGCTCGGTGTTCCAGCCGTTCCTGGCGACGGCAGTGGCGACGGCGCGGGTCGAAGGACTGGCGGTGCTCGATGGCGTCCTGAACGCGGTCGACGATGCCGAGCGGCTCGAGGCGGAGTGCCGGCAGGGGCAGGCGTTCGGCGCCGATGGCAAGACGTTGATCCACCCCGCCCAGATCGCGCCGTGCAACGCGGTGTTCTCTCCCGACGCCGAGGCGCTTGCCTGGGCTGCGCAGGTCACAGCGGCCTTCGACGCGCCCGATGCCGCCGGGGTGGTAGCGATCGACGGCCGGATGGTGGAGCGGCTGCACCTCGACGAGGCGCGCCGTCTGCTCGCGACAGACGCGATGATCCGCAATGGTTGAGGCCGGCCTGGTACGTGTACCGCTGTGATACAGCCGGATCTTAACGATCTTTAAGGCTGGGCTTTCCGTTTAACGCGGCGTTAACGTCCGCATCATGACACGTCGCCTGGTCCTCACCAACGAAGCCGCCCGCCACCCTTTCCGACGGATGCTGCCGCCGCCGCCCCCCATGCCGGTCGGGCGCAACGACGACAGCGACGTGAAGCTGTTCCTGCTGAGCTTCGCGGCCTTCTTCGTGTGCTTCTATACGCTGATCGCCTGACCGGTCAGACCGGCATGACGCAGCCTTCGGCACCGCAGGCGCGGTGGAGGCGACCCGCGATCCAGGCGGCGACCAGACACATCCCGGCGACCAGGAACAACATGTCCTCCGGCGTGACGCCCGCATGCGAGATGGCGAGCACCGCGACCGACCCGAGGGTCATCGCGCCGGCATTGACGACGTTGTTGGCGGCGACGGTGCGCGCGGTCTGATCCTTTTCGACCGTGGTAGTCAGGAACGCGTAGAGCGGCACCACGAACATCCCCCCGGTGACCGCCACGGCGAGCAGCGACAACAGCACGGGGATCGCGAGCGGTTGCGCTACGAAAGCTGGCCATCCGTAGAGCAGGCCCGCCGGCGCGGGGCTCCAGCCGCGCGCCAGCAGGGAAAAGGCGACCACGAACACCCCCATGGCAATCACCGACGCAGGCGAATAGCGCGCCGAGATGCGCCCCTTGAGCAGCGTGTTGACCACCACCGAACCGATCGCGACCCCGACCGAGAAGATCGCGATCACCGCGCTCGCGACCCGCTCGTCGGCAGTGAGGACGTTCTTGACCAGCGGCGGGAAGACGATGACCAGCACCGCCCCGATCGTCCAGAAGAAGCTGATCGCGCAGATCGCCAGGAACAGCCGCGGGATGTGCAGCGTCGCGGCGATCAGCCGCCAGGACGAGGTAAACGGGTTGTAGTTGATCGCGAGCTTGGGTCCGACCCGTGGCGAGGCAGGCACTTCCCGACCAGTGAACCAGCCGATGACCGCGACCGTCATCACCCCGGCTGCGGCCCCTTCCGGCGGTACCCAGCCCGCCACCACCGTGCCGAGCAGGATCGCGAGATAGGTGCCCGCCTCGACCAGCCCCGTGCCGCCCAGAACGTCGCACGATGCCAGATGCTGAGGCAGGATCGCGTATTTGATCGGCCCGAAGAAGGTCGAATGGATGCCGAGCATCAGCACGGCGATAAGCATCATCGTCATGCCGAACCGGACATGACCGTGCCTGGCGAGTAGCAGGCCGGCGGACCCGAGCGCCATGATCGCGATCTCCGCGGTCTTCACCAGCCGGATGATGCGCGCCTTGTCGTGGGTGTCGGCGAGCTGGCCGGCCAAGGCGGACAGCAGAAAGAACGGCAGGATCGAGATGCCGGTCGCCAGCGCGTTGAAGTTCGCTTCCTGCCCGGCGTCCGAGAAGATCGCATAAGTCGCGAACAGGACCATGGAGGTCTTGAACAGGTTGTCGTTGAACGCGCCGAGGAACTGGGTGGCGAACAGGGGCAGGAAGCGTCGGCGCTTCAGCAGCCCGAGGGCATTGATCATGACGTTACCGGCGCCCTCGCATGGTGGAACGATGTCAGCATAGCCCGGCAGGGGAGCGGGGCCAATGGCTTAACCGCTGCTAGCTCCCCGCCTACCCTCGTCAGTGGACGAAGCGGGCGACCACGTCGCGGTAGCTGCGGCTCACCTTGACGCTGGCACCCGAGTTCAGGACCAGGAAACACTCGCCATTGGTGTGCGGCTTGACCTGCTTGACCAGGTCGAGGTTGACGATGGTCGACCGATGGACGCGCTGGAAGCGGCGCGGATCGAGGCGCTTTTCCAAATCCTTCATGGTTTCGCGCAGGATCAGCGTGTTGTCGCCGGTGTAGATACACATATAGTCGCCCGCCGCATCGATCCGCTCGATCGTGTCGACGTCGACGCGGAAGATCTGTCCGCGGTCCTTGATGTTGATGAGCTTCTCGAAGCGGTTCGCGGACACGTCGGCATCGGGAGCCGCAACCATGTCGGCGGCGGCCTCCGGTGCATGCTCGGCGAGTACTTCCTTGAGCCGATCGGCTTCCTCCACCCCGCGCTTTTCGGCGAGCCGCTGGCGGACGCGGTCCAGTGTGTCGCCCAGCCGGCTCTCGTCCACCGGCTTCATCAGGTAATCGACCGCCTGCGCCTCGAACGCGCGCAGGGCGTGGTCGGAATAGGCGGTGACGAAGACGAACAACGGCGGCTCCACCTCCATCAGGCCCTGGACCACCGAGAAGCCGTCAAACCCCGGCATCTGAATGTCGAGGAAAACGAGGTCGGGTTTGTGGGTCTTGATCGCGCGGATCGCCTCGCGCCCGTTCATGCACTTTTCGATGATCTCCACGTCGTCATGCGCTGCCAGGCGGAGCTCCAGCCCCTGGATCGCCAGCGGCTCGTCGTCGACGAGGATGGTACGGATGGTCATTCAGGTCTCTCTTCGCTGGTCGAGCTCGAACGGAATCTCGATCTCGACCGAGAAGCCGCCTGCCGGCATGGAATGCGCCTCGAACCGGTGTTCGGGACCGTAGGCCTGCGCCAGCCGCTCCCGGATGTTGGTCAATCCCACGCCGGTGGACAGGCTGGGCATTGCGCGCGTGTCGTTCAACCCCGGCCCGGTATCGGACACGTCGATCTGCACCCGTTCCCCGGCGAGCCGCACCCGGACGCAGATCTCGGCGCCGCCCTCCTGCGGGGTCACGGCATATTTGATCGCGTTCTCGACCAGCGGCTGGAGCAGCAGCGACGGCAGCAGCGCGCGTTCGGCGGCGGGGTCGATCGAGAAATCGGGACGGAGCCGCTCCTCGAATCGCATCTTCTCGATCTCGAGATAGAGCTTGAGAGTTTCGACCTCCTGCGCGACGGTGACGTGCGCGGTCGGCTCGTTGGCGAGCGTGTAGCGCAGGAAAGACGACAGGCGCGACAGCATCGCGTTCGCCCGGTCGGTCTGCTTGAGCAGCACCAGCGTCGAGATCGAGTTGAGCGTGTTGAACAGGAAATGCGGGTTGAGCTGATACCGCAACATCGCCAACTGTGCCGACGATGCCTGAAGCTCCAGCGCGCGCATCTCGTCGATCTGGTCTTCGACGATGAGGTAGTAGTTGATCGCGAAATACAGCGCCGACCAGCCCGCGAGCGTAACCGAGTTGAGGAACACGAAGCCCAGGAAATAGGGCAGCGTGATCCCCGGCACCTCGTTCTGGATGAAGGAGTAGGAAAAGGCATTGAAGGCCGCATAGAGCGTGATCGCGCAGGCAAGGGTCAGCACCGTCAGCGGCAGCTGCAGCTTGAAGCGCAGCGGGCGGTACTGGCTGTAGAGCGTCGAGAGCAGCAGGGTGATGCAATAGCCCAGGATGGCGTCGATGATGACCGGGATGACGATCTCAAGCGCGAACCCGTTGGCGATCGCCGAGACGCCGCGCAGCACCAGATAGCCGCTCCACCCCGCCGCCTGCAGCGTCCAGAACGCACGGGCCTTGTTCTCGAAGAAGGGGCGGGCCGACAGGGGCGCGCGGGGGGGAGACAGCGTTGCCATGGCGGTTCGTCGGTCGCCTTACACCGGGTGATCGGCGGGCGCAAAAGGGTGAGCCGGAGAACGTCGTCTTGATGAGGTGGGGCAATTTGTCCGGTTGCGCCGGTGCGGGTGGCGGCTAAGCGAGTCGGCGATGGCCGTCTTGCGTCACCTTTTCCGGATGCGGCCGTGGCTGACGCTGCTGCTGATCGCGTCCGCGCTGATGGCACGGGGAGCGGTGCCGGCCGGCTGGATGCCCGTGGTCGAGGCGACCGGCATCACGATGATGCCGTGCGATGGGGCCGGCCCCGCGATCGCGAAGCCGATGCGGCATGGTGCGCGCGGGCACGATCGCGGCCATCCGGAAGGCAGCCATCGCGATACGCAGGGCGAGCATCCCTGCGCCTTTGCGGCCGTGGCGCAGGTGGCGGACCTCGCTACTCCGCCGGCGGCCCTGCCGCTGATCGCGATCGAACCCGCGGCCGTGACGGCGGGCGTTGCGGCATCCGTGGGGCAGGGGCTTGCCGCACCGCCGCCTCCCGCGACCGGACCACCCGCCTCGGCCTGATCGTCCCTGCCGGCGCGTGCCGAGCCGGTTCCACGACCCAGCCTGTCCTGTCGAGGTTTCCCATGATCCGTGCCCTGCGCGCGCTTGCCTGCGCGCCGTTGATCCTCGCCGTGCCCGTTCGGGCCGAAGACGATCCCCAAGCCCGTCGCGATATCGTCGTCACCGCCCAAGCCGATACACCGCCGCCGCCCGGGGGTACCGACACGGTGCCGGCCGCCGCGATCGCGGACACGACCGCCGTGTCGCTGCGCGACGCACTCGCCTTTTCACCGGGCGTGTACCTCCAGCCGCGCTACGGCCAGGAGGTGCGGGTCTCGATTCGCGGCTCCGGGATCGGGCGCGGCAACCACGTCCGCGGCATCACGCTGTTCCAGGATGGGGTGCCGATCAACCTGGCCGATGGTGGCGGCGACTTCCAGGAGATCGATCCGCAGCTGTTCGAGCGGATCGACGTGATCCGTGGCGCCAATGCGCTGGCCTGGGGCGCGGCGACGCTGGGTGGCGCGATCAACGCCGTCACGCCCACGGGACGGAGCGCGGGAGGCGTGCGGATGCGTGGGGACGGGGGGAGTTTCGGTACGCTCCGCGGCCTGCTGACGGGAGGGGTCAGTAGTGGAGTCGGCGACGCCTTCGCGGCAGTGGCAGGTGACAGCTCGGGCGGCGACCGCGACCATGCGGATCGCCACGCGCTGCGGTTCAACGGCAATGTCGGGCTCGCGCTGTCGTCGGTCGCGCGCAATCGGCTGTACGTGTCGGCGCAGACCATTCGACAGAAGCTGCCCGGAGCGCTGACCCGAGCGGCGGCGTTGGCCGATCAGCGGCAGGCGGCCGCTGCCGCGGTGGCGGGCGATCAGGCGCGCAACATCGATTCGCTGCGGGTGCAGGATCGGCTCGATCTCGATTGGGGCACGGTGCGGGTGGCAGTGGCGGGGTTCCTCAACGTCAAGATGCTCGATCACCCGATCTTCGAGGTCATCGATCAGCAGTCCACCGATGGCGGTGCGGTCGCGCGGCTGCAATGGGATACCGGGCCGGTGTCGGTCGCGGCAGGAACGCTGGCGCGGTTCGGCACCGTACGTTCGCGGCGGTTCCGCAACCTCGCCGGGGCACGCGGGGCGATCACCTTTCGCGCCGAGCAGGCTGCGCGGACCGTCGACAGCTATGCCGAGTTGCGCTGGCGCCCGCTCGCGCCTGTGACGCTGGTCGGCGGGGTCGATTGGGGCGTCGGGATGCGGCGGCAGGACACCCTGTTCCCGATCGTCGCGACCGGGCGGCGGACCTTTGACGAGCTGTCGCCCCGGATCGGCGCGCTGATCGATGCGGGCGGGGTGACGTTCTACGCCAATCGCAGCCGCAGTCACGAGATGCCGGGCTTTACCGAGCTGGCCCAGGTGGCGAGCTTCGTGCCGCTCGATGCGCAACGCGGGTGGACGAACGAGATCGGCGCGCGGGGGTCGGCGGGGGCGGCGCGGTTCGACGTGGCGCTGTACCGCAGCGATCTGCGTGGCGAGCTGCTCCAGTTCACGGTCGACCAGTCGATCCCGGCCGCGACCTTCAACGCCGGACGGACGCGGCACCAGGGGCTGGAAGCGTCGCTCGACCTGGCGCTGGCCCGCTGGGCGACGGTGCGCCAGGTATACAGCTACAGCGATTTCCGGTTTCGCGATGATGCGCAATACCGGGACAACCGGCTGCCGGTCGTGCCGCGCCACCTTTGGCGGGGCGAGCTGCGGCTGGGGTCGGCAACGACCTGGATCGCGCCGCGGGTCGAGTGGGTGCCGCAGGGCGCCTGGGCAGACTATCGCAACACGACCCGCACCAGCCGCTATGCATTGCTCGGGCTGAACGGCGCGGCCGCGGTCACCGCCAGGCTGTCGGCGTTCATCGACCTGCGTAACCTGACGGGGACGCGCGCGACGGGGGATGTGGCCGCGGTCGTGGGAGCAAGCCCGGCGTCGTCGATCTACTACCCCGTCGAGCGCCGGGCCGCCTATATCGGGCTGCGCGCGGGACTGTAGCCACGCAAAAGGGCCGCCGTTCCGGGTGGAACGGCGGCCCCCAAAGCCCTCGGGTCGAGCGATCAGAAGGTGAAGCGCGCACCCAGACGGACGAGGTACAGCGAGTTGTTGAACTGTACCGCCGTCTCGGGAACGTCGCGGAAGGTCGAGTAGCGGTATTGAGCGCACGGCGTCGCCGCGCTGGTCGAGATCTGCGCCGCGGCGGGCGTCGTGCCGGTCGCGACCGGCGCCTGGAGGCACTGTACGCGGACCACATCGCTGGTGTACGGGAAGCCGTACTGGCGCAGGCCGCCCCACTTGCTGTTGAGCAGGTTGGGCACGTTCTCGATATCGCCGAACAGCGTCACCTTGGAATTACCGATGAAGGTCGGGAACTCCTGCTCCAGATGGAGGTCGATGCGGGTGAAGGCGCGGTTGCGGGCGATGTTCTTGGCCGCGATACCGCCGCGATACTTCTTGAGATTGGTGTTCTCGATCAGCGTGTTGAGTGACGTACGGGTCGAATCCAGATCATAGCTGACGCGGGGATCATTGTCGCCGGTCGGGACATACAGCAGGAATGCGTTGTTGTTGCCGATCGTGCCGAACACCGGCAGGCGGGCGTTCTGCGTGTTGTCCTGCATGGTGAAGCTGTAGCGACGGCCCGCGCGGGTTTCGCCGAACAGCTGGATGCGGGTACGGTACTCACCGAAGAACGCGCGGTCGAAGCCGACGGAGTAGGTGTAGCGCCACGTCGTCTCGTCATTCCCCTTGCCATAGACGGGGAAGTTCGGGTCCGCCTTGGCCGCGGTCGCGTAGAGCGAGCCGGGGGTCGAGGAGGTCGCCGGGCTGACGTCCTTGACGTCCTGCAACGCGTAGCTGCCGGCGAGCGACAGGCCGAAGTCGAAGTCCTTGCTGAACCGCACGACGCCGATGTGGCTGCGGCCGCGCCCGTCATTGTAGATCAGATAGTCGCCATTGTTGTCGGCAGCCTGAGTCCCGGCGCCGGGCGTGGTCGCAAAGGTGTAGCGCGGACGTCCGTCCGGCAGGACACCGGCGACCCGGCTGCGCAGGTCGGTGAAGGCGACGCCTTGGTTGGTCATGGTGAAGAGATAGTCGGCACCGACGTTAAAGCCGAAGATCGAGTAATCGGCCGACGCGTTGAACTTCGTGACCGAGGGCGGCTTGAAGTTGGGGTCGAGCGCCGAGACCGGGGCCGTGCGCGAACCGGTGGCGTTGGTCAGGAAGCTGGTGACCGCCGCCGGGATCGAGTTGCCGGTGACGTTGTCGAGCGCCGCGGCACAGACCGCCGGGTTGGTCGCCGGGCAGTTGGCAGCGCCGGCGCCGCGCGTCAGCGTGATCTGATTGGTGCTGGCACCGGTGTTGGAATAGCTGTTCGACAGGTAGATGTCGGGGCTGCCGCCACCGAACACCGACGCGCCGGCGCGGATGCGCAGCCGGTCGACCGGCTGCCAGTTGATGCTGAGCCGCGGCTGGAAGTTGTCCAGACCCTTGTAGGTCTGGGTGTTGTAGAAGCCGTTACGGTTGAAGAAGTTGACGTTCGCCGGCACTTCCGATCGCATG
>Ga0325401_1001293_pt1 | contig 20936 bp, 17 predicted proteins | sample PopdelMetagenome_FD_205666 | JGI IMG/M metagenome (GOLD analysis project Ga0325401, IMG submission 205666) | Populus deltoides microbial communities from Bellville, Georgia, United States - Xylem-PdKOR-R2 | ecosystem: Host-associated > Plants > Phyllosphere > Stem > Wood/Secondary xylem | place... | reverse complement strand
AAGGACCAGAGCCTAGTCTACGTGACCTTCTTCCAGGGGGACAAGCAGGCGGTGGTCCGCACCGAACGCGGCGGCACGCCCACCACGCTCAAGGCCGCGGCCGCGGGCGAGGCGCTGACCGCGGACGGCGGCTGGAAGATGGAGGGCACCACCGAGAGCGTGGCGCTGACCCGGCCCGGCAAGCCCGTCCAGACCTGCCACGCCTGATCCCGATCGCCGCGGCTTGCCCTGGCGGGCAGGCCGCGGCATCACGGGGCCCGTGACAAGAACGGTCGCGGTCTACAGCCTCAAGGGCGGCGTGGGAAAGACCACGCTGGCCGTCAACCTTGCCTGGTGCGCCGCCGCCCGGTCGGCGCGGCGGACCCTGCTGTGGGACCTCGACCCCCAGGCGGCGGCGACGTTCATCCTGTCCGACGGACCTGCCCGCGACCGCGCGCGCGGCGTATTCTCGCGCGACGTATCGCCCGATCGGCTGGCGGTGGCCACGGCCTATGATCGCCTTGAACTGCTTCCCGCTGACGCGTCCCTGCGCGGGTTGGACAGCTATCTATATGAGCTGGGCAAGCGACGGCGCCTGTCCCGGCTGCTGGAGGCCTTCTCCGACCGCGATCGGGTGATACTGGACTGTCCGCCGGGCCAGACGGAAACCACCGAACAGGTGATCCGCGCCGCCGACCTGGTGCTGGTGCCCGTGGTTCCTTCGCCGCTCGCGCGCAGGGCCTATGAAGAGGTGGTGCGCCACCTGGACGGGCGGGCGCCGGTACTGGCGGTGCATTCGATGGTTGATCGGCGACGGCGCCTGCATCAGGACGCGGTGGCGGCCGATCCCGATTGGCCCTTGATCCCGATGAGCAGCGCCGCGGAGGCGGGTGCCGCCGCCCGCATACCCGTGGGCGTGCTTCAGCCGCGTTCGGCGGCGGCGGCCGCGCTCGACGACCTGTGGCGCGCGGTCGAGCGGCGGCTGGCCGGCTGACCCCGTTCGCTTGGCCAGCACGAGCATGATCGATCCTGGGTTGTTGCTGGGCGCCTATGCCGTGGGCGTTTTCCCGATGGCGGACGCCCGCGACGCAGAGGACGTGTACTGGGTCGAGCCGCGGCGGCGAGCGATCCTGCCGCTGGATGGGTTCCGCCTGTCGCGCTCCCTGCGAAAAACGATCGTAGCCGACCGATTCCGCGTCACCGCCGACCGCGCTTTCGCCGGCGTGGTGCGGCTCTGTGCGGAAGCCGCGCCCGACAGGCCGGAAACCTGGATCAACGCCGGCATAGAGGATGCCTTCAACCGCCTGCACGCCGCCGGGCGCGCGCATTCGGTGGAATGCTGGCAAGACGACCGGCTGGTCGGCGGCTTGTACGGCCTGGCGCTGGGTCGCGCCTTTTTCGGCGAGAGCATGTTCAGTCGCGTGACCGACGCGTCGAAAGTCGCCCTCGCTTCCCTGGTCGCCCGCCTCCGGGTCGGAACCTTCACGCTGCTCGACTGCCAGTTTCAGACCAATCATCTACGCTCGCTCGGCGCGGTCGAGGTGTCGCGCGCGGATTATATGGTTCGGCTGGGCGAGGCGCTGGAAGGGACGGCGTTCGCCGGCCCCGGGTCGGCCGTCGGCACGTCGACGGAGGGGGATTTTGGCGCCCTTGATCGCCTGGGGGCCGCCCCGCTGTCCAGCGGCACCGTGTCGGGCCCCTTGTCCGGGAAAGTCGTGGCACAACTCTTGGTCCAGACGTCGTAGACCGGGTGCTGGACGACGTTGAGCGCCGGCCGTTCCTTGTACAGCCAGCCGGAAAAGACGCGCTTCCAGGCCGCGTCGGGTCCCCGCACGTCGACCTGGACGAACGCCCCCGTCAGCTGCTCCACTTCCCAGGGGGCGGTCCGCTCGCAGGCGGCTAGACGCAGGGCGATGTTGCCCAGGCGTACGGCCTGACCGGGGCGGAGCGTCACCTCCTGCGCGCGGCCGTTGCGCTTGTTGAGCAGGCCGAGCACCGCTGCCCGGTGGTTCATCGGCGTGGCGCCGTAGTCGACCGGTTGCGCCTCGCTGCTGGAAACCGTCTCAACGCCGGACGGGGCGGGGTCGGGATCGACGTCGCGGTCCGGTATGGTCTGTGCGACGACGGGCCCCCGTTCGGCCGGTCCCAATGCCCGCCAACCCAGCCAGCCGGCGGTGCCGGCCGCCGCGACCCCGAGCAGCGCCGCGACGACGGCGCCCCGCTTCACGCGTCGGGCGTCCAGGCTTCGTAGTCGCCGACCGCGCCTGCACGCTGCCCGCCCTTTTCCAAGGCGCCCGCGGGCCGATAGGCGAGCGCGGTGCCCGTCATGTTCGGCACGGGCGGCTTTTCCCAGGCGCGCGGCGGCGGCAGCGCCGCGTCGGGCACTTCCTCCACCTGGTGGTGTATCCAGGAGAACCATTCGGGCGGGATGCGGCTGGTGTCGTTGGCGCCTTGATAGATCACCCAGCGTCGCGGCCGTCCGGCCGTGTCGCTGCCCCCTTGATAATAGACGTTGCCCAGATGGTCCTGCCCCACGCGGGTCTTGCCCCTGAGGCCGTATAGACGGGTGCCGACCGTGGCTCCGGTCCACCAGGTGAAGATCGATGAAAGAACGCCCATGCCGTCGCCCTACAAGCGGCGGCGCGCGGCATCAACGCTCCGTATCCTCACGCCGCCAGCCGCAGCCGGTCCCGTCCGTCAGCCTTGGCGCGATACAGGGCCGCGTCCGCCGCGCGCAGCAATTCGCCCGCGTCGATGCCTGGGCGCGTCGCTGCCAATCCGGCGCTCGCGGTAACGCGCGCCGTCTCCTCGCCCAGCGGCACCGGCTGAGCGCCGACGGCCGCGCGCAGCCGTTCGCAGACGGCAGTGGCCTGGTCTCGCGTGGCCCCCGGCAGGAGGATGCCGAACTCCTCGCCCCCCAGCCGCGCCACCACGTCGTCGTCGCGTACCAGCCGACGCGCGGTGGCGGCGAAGGCATTCAATACCCGATCGCCCCCGTCGTGACCGAACCGGTCGTTGATGGACTTGAAATGATCCAGATCGAAGATGGCGACGCATCCGGCCTGCCCGCTCTCGACGAGCCGTTCGAGCGCCGCGTCGAAAACGCGTCGATTGGGCAACCCCGTCAACGGGTCCGTCGCGGCAGCCAATGCCAATTCCTGCTCCAGGACCTTGCGTTGCGTCACGTCGCGGATCGCACTGACGGTGCCGGAGAATGCCCCGTCACCGTCGCGCACGGCACGGGCGTGGGATTCGAACCACCGTTCCGAACCGTCGGTCGTCTGGACGCGATATTCGACCCACATCGTATCCTCCGTCCCCCGGGCCAGCCGGTGGTGGGCGTCCGCGACCAGGGGGCGATCGTCGGGGTGAACCGGAAGAACGGCGCTGTGCCCCACCATCGTCTCCGCCGGACGTCCGATGATCTGACTGGCGGACGGCGACGCATAGGTCACCAGACCATGGCGGTCGGCGCTGAGCACGATGTCCGTACTGTTGTCTGCCAGCAGCCGGTACCGCGCCTCGCTCTCGCGCAGGTGTTTGAAGACCGCGCGTTGCCGACGCAACTCGGCGGCGGCAGGCAGCGCCGTCAGGACGGTGATCGCCATATAGAACTGGAAAAAGCGAAGATGCGCCGCGGGGCCGCCCGCCATCATTATCGCCGGTCCATTGCCCCGCGCGGTGAACCATCCGCCTATCAAGGCAATCACGACGATAGAGGCGGCCGCGCCCAGCCGGCCGGCGCGAAACGTCGCCAGCATCACGGGAAGTATGGGCAGAAACAGAAGCGGCAGGCGATCCTGACAGAAAACCAGCAACGCAACGGCCGCCACGAGCAGAACCAACGCTCCCGTCTCGATCCGTCGGGCAGCCGATGCCCCGGCGAGCCAGCGACCCGCCTCTCCCGAGAAGATCAGGGTGAGGACGGGCACGAACGTCAAGGTTCCAAGGGCGTGTCCCGTGTACCACGCGGTCCAGTTGGAGACATAGGAGTCAGGCGTGTAGAGCGAGATGAACCATGCCCCTGGAATGGCCGCCAGCGCGGGCGCAATCACGCCGGCCACGGCCACGAAGATCAGAAGCTGGCGTATGGCGTCCTGCATGGCATCGCGGGCCCGCAGACGCGTCATCAGTATCGCGGCACCCAATCCTTCGCCGACAGAGATCGCCGCCACCGGAAACGCTATCGGCCTTAGCAGCCCGCACGCCGCCGCCGCAGCCAAGTGCCCGACGAGACAGGCTACCAGGATCGATCCCCATCGACGGCGCGGCGTCGTGGCCAGGCTGGCCAGCAGCACCGCGTCGGCTATCCACAGATAGGCCGCCCCACCGCCGAAACGCGTAAACGCGAAACTGACATAGGCCGCGACGAAGAAGGCGAAACCAGTCGCGATCGCTCGCACGTTTCCGTTCCATCCGGTCGCCTTCATGAAGCTATCATATATGGTAGCATGAATGAACGCCCGGTTTCCTCCGCCGCGGCACTGATAGGCCGCACGATAGTTCCACCACGCGGACGAGCCCAGGGCAAGCGCGGGATGGATGCATGGAGCGGATGAGCGCGATGAAACGCATGGACGTGATCCTGCGGCCGGATCCGATGCGAACCGTGGTGCGCCCGTTCGCACCCGAATATCCCGGGGGGCGTGACGGCCGCGCGAGGATTATCGTCGGGCGCATCCTGGGGATGGACGCGGACGAGTTGACGGCGGAACTGCGGACCACGCTGGTTTCGCTGGACGAACGTCACCGTGACGTCGACGCGATGCTGCTGCGCCGCTTCGACGACGTGGCGCGGGTGATGGACGGGGGGATCGAGACGGCGGACCTCGACCGGCGACGGCTGATCGGCGCTTATTTCTCGGAGGAATATTCGTTCGAAGCGGCGGCTTTGTTCAACCCGTCGATCGTGGCCCATCCGGACGCGACCGCGCGGGACGGCGCCGTGCCCTTCGTGCTTTCGCTGCGCGGGATTGGTGAGGGGCACGTGTCATCCGTGGCGTTCCGCACGGGAAACTGGTTTCCGGAGCAGGCTCGCGTAGCGCTGGACCCCGCTAGCCGGACCGCCGTACCGCCGGTGATCCACGGGCCGGAACAAGGCGAAAGCCGGTCAGGCGAGGTGGTGCTCAGTTGCGACGGCGCGCACTCATTGTCGGAGACGGTGCTGTTCCCGGTGCTCCCCAGCCAGCACCAGGGGATCGAAGACGTGCGGATGGTGCGCTTCGCGGATGCGGACGCGCCGCACCGCTACCTGGCGACCTATACCGCCTTCGACGGGCGCGTCGCGCGGTCCGAACTGCTGGCGACGGACGATTTCCGGGCGTTCGAGATGCGCCCCCTGACGGGCGACGCGGCCGGGTACAAGGGCATGGCGCTATTTCCCCGACGCGTTGGCGGCCGGTTCGCGATGCTGGGGCGGATGGACAACGAGAACATCTGGCTGCTGCGGTCGGACGACCTGTACCGGTGGGACGGGGGCGAGGTGGTGATCGCGCCGAGCTTCCCCTGGGAATTCATCCAGATGGGCAATTGCGGATCGCCGATCGAGTTGGACGAGGGCTGGCTGGTGCTGACGCACGGGGTGGGCACGGTGCGCAACTACTGCATGGGTGCATGCCTGTTGGACAAGGATGACCCGTCCAGGCTGCTGGCGCGCACGCCCAAACCCTTGCTGCAACCCGACCCGGCCGATCGTGACGGCTACGTCCCCAACGTCGTCTACAGCTGCGGGGCCCTGCTCGACGGGCGCGACCTGCTGATCCCGTACGGCGTCGCGGACAATTTCGCGACCTTCGCCCAAGTGAGCGTGGACGACCTGCTGGCGTCGATGGCGTGACTTGACCCGGGGCGGCCCAGCCGCCACCCCCGGCCTCAGCAAGCGAAGGGGCCGAACGATGCAGGATCAGATGGGGCAGGATCCGACGGGACGGCAACTCCGTTCCACCGTCACCGCCACGGGCGAGCTCCGCCTGGAACTCGTCGATTTCGAGCCCGGCACGCCCGGCCCGGACGAGGTCGTCGTCCGCGTGGAGGCGACGCCGATCAACCCGTCCGACCTGGGTCTGCTGACGGGGCCGGCCGACCTGGACACGCTACGGTCCGAGGGGACGCCGGAACGCCCCGTTCTGGTCGCCACCGTGCCGGCGAGCCGACTGCGCGCGATGGCGGCGCGGCTGGACCAGTCGCTGCCGGTCGGCAACGAAGGTGCCGGAACGGTGATCGACGCGGGCGAGAACGTCCGCGAGCTGATGGGCCGGCGCGTGGGGATGCTCGGCGGCGCGATGTACGCCACCCATCGGCGACTGGCCGCGCGCGACTGCATCCCCCTGCCCGACGGTACGACGGCAGCGGCGGGGGCATCGATGTTCGTCAACCCGCTGACGTCGCTAGCGATGGTGGAGGTGATGCGCGACGAGGGGCATCGTGCGCTGATCCACACAGCTGCCGCGTCCAACCTGGGCCAGATGCTGAACCGCATCTGCCAGGCCGATGGCGTCCCGCTGGTCAACATCGTCCGCAAGCCCGAGCAAGCGGCGCTGCTGCGCGACGCGGGTGCACGATACGTCGTGGACCAGAGCGCGGACGATTTCCGAGAGCAACTGACAGACGCCGTGGCCGGGACAGGCGCCACGATCGCCTTCGACGCGATCGGCGGCGGCCGCTTGGCGAACGGCATCCTGCACGCCATGGAGGCGGCGGCGAACCGCAACGCTGCGGCGTACAGCCGCTACGGCTCCGACACGTTCAAGCAGGTTTATATCTACGGCAGCCTGGACACGGGGCCGACCGAGCTGGACCGCGGCTTCGGTTTCTCCTGGGCGGTCGGCGGCTTCCTGCTGACGCCGTTCCTGCAGAAGATCGGGCGCGAACGAGCGGGCAAGCTGCGCCGACGCGTGGCGGACGAGCTGATCACCACCTTCGCTAGCAGCTATTCGGACACCGTCTCGCTGGCCCAAGCGCTCGATCCTGACACGCTGCGCCGCTATTCGCGCCGTGCCACGGGTGAGAAGTACCTCATCGATCCCACGCTCTAGGCAACCATCGCGGCCCCCACGTCGTTTCCCCGCCGAACCGATCGAGGAGCAGATGATGGCCGACAAGGACAGCCCACAGGAAATCGCCGCCAAATTCCTGGAGAAGGTGAAGGATAGCCCGTTCATCATGCTGGGTTTGATGGACGGTCAGCATTCCGAGCCGATGAACGCCAAGATCGACGACGAACAGCCCAACGCACTGTTCGTGTTCAGCGGCCCCGACAACCGCGCGGCCAAGGGCGGCGAGGCGATGGTGCAATTCGTCGGCAAGGGCCACGATTTCTTCGCCTGCCTGCACGGCACCGTGTCGCACGACACGGATCAGGCGACGTTCGACAAGCTATGGGATAACCGCGTGGAAGCGTGGTTCCCCAACGGCAAGCAGGACGCGGTGCTGCTGCGGTTCGACGTCGATTCGGCTGAATTGTGGGAAACGGATGTGTCGCTGTCAGGTCGGCTCAAGATGCTGACGGGCGGCACCATCAAGGCTGAGGAATCGTCCAGCCACGCCAAGGTCGGCTCGATCGCCTGACCGATTCCGCCGGGGCCCCCGCGCCCCGGCGAACCCGCGACCCGGTGGAGAGCGCCGTGACCGACAGCCGACCGAACGACGCGCGCAATGACCAGGTAGATCCCGAACGTGTGCGCGACAGGCGGCCGTTCGACAAGGACGACCATTTCACCGGCCAGACATATCATCGCGATGCGGAAAAGGCGATGGGTGACGCCGAACCCGGTTATTCCCCCCAAGCATCGAACGACCCCCGGGACGTCCCACCCGATGACGGGCGGCGCGCGTCGATCGGGCCGAACGGCGCCGTGCACGGCAGCGGGTCAGGCATCGGCGGTGGCAATCCGGGCGAGGATATCGACAGCTCCTCCGCCTCCGGCGGGCACTCGGCAATGACCGGCGGCGAAGGCGGGGACGGGGATCCCGGAGATCTGGGCCCGGTTCGCGAGGAATAAATCCAATCGTTCGTCAGGCCGATATGGGTTTCGACCATCTGACTTTCCCATAATTCCAGCTGCGCGTGAACCTACGTCGAAGCCCCCTGCCCCTCAGCTATGGACGGCCATCCATTCCTCCACCACCGGCGCGATCCTGGTCCGCCAGCGCGAGCCGTTGAATATGCCGTAATGCCCTGCCCCTTCGGCCATCAGGTAGCGCTTGCTCTCCTCCGGCAGACGGGTAGCTAGTGTCAGCGCGGCGCGGGTTTGGCCGAGGCCGGAAATGTCGTCACGCTCCCCCTCGATTGCCAACAGAGCCACATCAGTAATCGCGCCCGGATCGACCGGACGGCCGCGGTGCCGCATCAACCCGCGCGGCAAAAGGTGCTCCTGAAATACGGCGTCCACCGTCTGTAGATAGAATTCGGCAGTCATGTCGCAAACCGAGCGATACTCATCGTAGAATTCCTTCGTGGCGTCTGCTCCCTCGCCGTCACCGCGGACCAGATGCTTAAACATCTCCCAATGGCTGGTCATGTGGTTACCCAGGTTCATCGACATGAAGCCGGCGAGCTGGAGGAACCCCGGATAGACGCGGCGTCCGGCACCGGGATAGCGCGCCGGCACAACGGCGATTGCGTTCTGCTCGAACCAGGCGTGCGGCCGCTGGGTCGCCAGCGTGTTGACCGCGGTCGGCGCCTCCCGCGTATCGATCGGCCCGCCCATCATGGTCAGCGTGCGGGGACGGTTAGGATGGTTGTCCGCGCTCATCAACGCGGCGGCGGCGTAGCAAGGTACCGACGGCTGGCACACGGCCAGCATGTGCGGGCGCGGACCGCCCCCCTCCGTCGTCGATTGCGCCCCAATCGCTTCCAGGAACGCGATCAAATAGTCGACGTAGTCATCCAGGTCGAACCGTCCGTCAGCCAGCGGCACTTGGCGCGCGTCGCGCCAGTCGGTGATGTACACGTCCGCCGACGGCAGCATCCGCTCCACCGTACCGCGCAGCAGCGTGGCATAATGACCCGACATGGGCGCCACGATCAAAAGCTTCGGACCGCGCTCCACGCCCTCTCGGCGAAAACGCTTCAACTGCCCGAAAGGGCGGCGCAGCACGATCTCTTCGACGACCGCGACTTCGACACCGTCGACGACGGTACGATCCAGTCCGAAGGCGGGCTTGCCGCGCGGGGCGGCGGCGTGCGCGAACACTTCCAAGGCGGAAGCGATCACCGGCCCTCCCCCGAAATAGGACAACGGGTTGGCAGGATTGCGAAGCAGGCCGACGTTATAATTGGCGAGGGCGCTGGCGCCGGCCATCATCGACCGCTGGAACTCGTAGGCGTCGTAGAGCATGGGCCTCCTGTCCGGCCATACATAGGCACGATCCGGGTTAACGCCTAGCGAGCGGGTTCGGGCAAATCGGTTTGAGCGGACCTGCCCGCGATGCTAGGCGCCCGTCCACGTCCATGACGACCGACAGCTCCCTGCCCGACAAGCCACGCCGCCGACTGGGCGACCTGGCCATGGTGTTCCGCTACGCCGCGCGCCACCCCGCCCACATCGTTGCCGCCGGCTTCGCGCTGCTGGTCACGTCGGCCGCGACGATCGGTATCCCGTACGGCTTCAAACGGATCGTCGATCGCGGCTTCGGGCCGGGAAACAGCGACGGTTCGGTGGCGAACTCGTTCCATTACCTGCTGATGATCGTGGGCGTGCTGGCGATCGGCACGGCGCTGCGCTTCTATTTCGTCTCTTGGCTGGGCGAACGGGTGATCGCCGACCTGCGCACCGATGTGCAGCGCCATCTGCTGCGGCTGACCCCGCGCTTCTTCGAGGAGAACCGCCCGTCCGAGATCGCGTCGCGGCTGACGTCCGACACCGCACTGATCGAACAGGTGGTGGGCTCGACGGTGTCCACCGCGCTGCGCAACTGCTTCACGGGTGTGGGCGGGCTCCTCTACCTGTTCGCCATCAGTCCCAAGCTGGCGGCGCTGCTGGTGCTGGGCATCCCCGTCATTATCCTGCCGATGGCACTGCTGGGCCGGCGCGTACGCGACTATTCGCGCGTCAGCCAGGATCGGGTCGCCGACTTGGGAACCGCCGCGACCGAAGTACTGGGCGCGATGAAGGTGGTGCAGGCGTTCGGCCAGCAGGACCGCGAGGGCAAGCGTTTCGCCGACGCGGCCGAGCGGACGTTCGGCGCCGCCAAGCGCCGCATCCTGCTGCGGGCGGTGATGACGGCGGTGGTGATCGGGCTGGTGTTCGGCTCGATCGTGCTTGTGCTCTGGGAAGGGGCGACCGACGTGGCTGCGGGGCGGATCAGCGGCGGGTCGATCGCGGCCTTCGTGCTGACGGGCGGCATCGTAGCGGGCGCGTTCGGCGCGCTGGCGGAAGTATACGGCGACCTGCTGCGCGGCGCGGGCGCGGCGGGCCGGCTGTCCGAACTGCTGCGCGAGGTGCCCGAGATCGCCCCTCCGGCAACGCCTGTTCCCCTGCCCCGCCCGGCCCGCGGCGCGCTGGCGTTCGAGGGGGTGACGTTCCGGTATCCGACGCGTCCCGACTTGGCGGCGCTGGACGGCTTCGCCCTGGACATCCGCGCGGGCGAGAGGGTGGCGGTCGTCGGACCCTCCGGCGCGGGCAAGTCGACGCTGTTCCAGCTGGCCGAGCGTTTCTACGACCCCCAGGCCGGCCGCGTGACGCTGGACGGCGTCGACCTGCGCGACGCGGACCCGGCCGATGTTCGCGCGCGCATCGCGCTGGTGCCGCAGGAAACGGTGATCTTCGCGGCGTCGGCACGCGACAATCTGCGCTACGGCGAGTGGGGAGCGGGCGACGACCGTCTCTGGGCGGCGGCCGAGGCCGCCAACGCCGCCGACTTCCTGCGCGCGCTGCCGGACGGGCTCGACACCTACTTGGGCGAGGGCGGCGCGCGGCTGTCCGGCGGACAGCGCCAGCGGGTAGCGATCGCGCGCGCGCTGCTCCGCGACGCCCCGTTGTTGCTCCTCGACGAGGCGACCAGCGCACTAGACGCCGAAAGCGAGCGGCTGGTGCAGGACGCATTAGAGCGGCTGATGGCATCGCGGACCACTTTGGTCATCGCACACCGGCTGGCCACCGTTCGTAACGCAGGGCGCATCGTCGTGATGGACGGCGGGCGCATCGTGGAGGAAGGTACGCACGGCCAACTTATGACGCGGTCGGGCCTGTACGCCCGGCTCGCCAACCTCCAGTTCAGTGAGGCGGCCTGACAGGGGAGACAAGGAATGGCGCGCGATTTCGACCTGATCGTCTACGGAGCGACGGGGTTCACCGGCCGACTGGTGGCGGAATATCTGTCGACCTACCCTACGGGGTCGATTCGCTGGGCGATGGCGGGCCGCAGCAGGGCCAAGCTGGCCGAGATACGCGACCTGATCGGCGCGCCCCCCGATCTGCCGCTGGTGATCGCCGACGCCGACCGACCCGAAACGCTGCGCGCACTGGTGGAGCAGACGACGGTGGTGCTGACCACTGTGGGGCCATACCAACTTTACGGGTCGGCGCTGGTTGCGGCCTGCGCGGCGGCGGGGACGCATTACGTTGACCTGTGCGGCGAGCCCGCCTGGATGCGCGACATGATCGACGCGCACGAGGCGGAGGCGAAGCGCACGGGCGCCCGGATCGTCTTTTCCTGTGGGTTCGACTCGATCCCGTTCGACCTGGGCGTGCTGACGTTGCAGGAAGCGGCGGCCAGCATCTTCGGCCGCCCGGCGCCGCGAGTGAAGGGTCGCGTTCGCAAGATGCAAGGCGGCTTTTCCGGCGGCACCGCGGCCAGCCTGAAGGCGACGCTGGCCGCCGCCGCGCGCCAGCCCTCGCTGGTCAAGCTGCTGACCAATCCGTTCGCGCTGACGCCGGATTTTTCAGGTCCTTCGCAACCAGCGGGCATCGTGCCCGGCTTCGACGACACGCTGAACGCGTGGGTGGCGCCGTTCGTGATGGCGCCGATCAACACCAAGAACGTCCATCGCACCAACCACCTGCTGAACCACGCCTGGGGTACCGACTTCGTGTACGACGAGATGATGATAGCGGGGCTAGGCGACGTGGGCCGTGCGGCGGCCGAAGCGATCTCGAAGTTGAACCCCTTCGCCGGCGACAAGGGCCCCAAGCCCGGTGAGGGACCGTCCAAGGCGGAACGCGACGCCGGCTTCTACGACCTGTTGTTCGTCGGGCTGATGCCGGGCGGTGAGCGGATCGACGCGGTGGTGACGGGCGACCGCGACCCCGGCTACGGATCGACCAGCAAAATGATCGCGGAGGCGGCGTTGTGTGTCGGGCAGGACGTGCCAGACGCGGCGGGAGGGGTATGGACTCCCGGCGCACTGATGGGCGGCCCCTTACGCGATCGATTAAAGGCGAAGGCCGGGCTCACTTTCACCGCGGGCTAACGCCGCCCCTGGTGGCGGATGTTGCCGGGTCGGCCGCGGCGTTTCAGAACGCGCGGCCGGCCACCGCGTGCTGGCTCCGCCAAGGACACGGCGACGCCGGGAAGCTCGAAGCGTAGCGCGCCGGATACCGGGTCCGCCTGTGCCAGCCGCAGCCTGAGCCGCTGGCCTAGTGAATAGGCTTCGCCCGTATCCTCGCCCGTCAGGGTGCGGGCGGCCTCGTCGAAGCGGAAATATTCGCCGCCCAGGTCGCGCACGCCGAGCAGACCGTCGCCGCCGATACCCTCGACGGTCGCGAACAAGCCGAAGTTCGACACGCCGGTGACGCGCACGTCCACAGCCTGGCCGACGCGGTCGGACAAATAGGCCGCGACGTAGCGGTCGATCGTCTCACGTTCCGCCTCCATGGCGCGACGTTCCAGACGGCTGATGCCCTCCCCCGCCGCGTCCATGCCATCCGCCTCCGCCGGGGTCAGCAAGCCCGCGCCCAAGCCGTAGGCTGCGGCGAGTGAGCGATGGATGAGCAGGTCGGCGTAGCGGCGGATAGGGGAGGTGAAATGCGCGTAGCTGCCGAGGCTCAGGCCGAAATGTCCCTGATTGGCCGGCGCGTAATAGGCCTGGGTCTGCGTGCGCAGGATCTGTTCGGTGACCTGGGGGCGATAGTCAGCGTCGCCTACGCGTTCCAGCACGCGGTTGAAGGTGGCGGGGCGAATTACCTGGCCCAGCGCGAAAGCGATGCCGAAGGTTTCAAGATAATCTTTGAGCGCGCGCAGCTTCTCGGCCGCAGGCGCCTCGTGGACGCGGTACATGACGGGGGCGCGCTTCGCCTCCAGCGCCTTGGCGGCGGCCACGTTGGCGGCGATCATGTAATCCTCGATCAGCCGGTGCGCATCGAGCCGCTCACGCGCCGCGACGGAAGCGATGGCACCGTCGGCGTCGAGGACAACGCGGCGTTCCGGCAGGTCGAGGTCGAGCGGCGTCCGATCGTCGCGCGCTTTGGCAAGGGCGGACCAACAACCCCACAGCGGGCGCAGCGCCGTATCAGTCAGGGGATGGTCGAGCGTGCCGTCGATCGCAGCCTGCGCGTCTTCATAGGCGATATTGGCGGCGATGCGGACGGTGGCGCGGGTGAAGCGCCAAGACTTAAGAGCGCCCGAGGCCGCGATCCGGAGGTGGCAGGCGAGTGCGGCACGATCCTCGTCCTCGACCAGCGAGCAGACGTGAGCAGACAGCAGTTCGGGCAGCATCGGCACGACGCGGTCGGGAAAATAGACCGAGTTGCCTCGACGACGTGCCTCGCGATCCAGCTCGGAGCCGGGGCGGACGTAGAAGCCGACATCGGCGATGGCGACGATCGCGCGCCAGCCACCGGGGTTGGCGGGATCGTCGTCCGGTGCGGCCCATACCGCGTCGTCGTGGTCGCGGGCGTCGACGGGATCGATGGCGACGATGGGCAAGTGGCGCAGATCCTCGCGATCGTCGCCCAGCGGCAAGGCGGCGACGCGTTCCGCCTCGGCCAGCGCGTCGGCGGAGAAGGCGGTGGGGATGCCGTGGCGGTGGATGGCGATGAGCGAGAAGCTGCGCGGCGCGAAGGGATCGCCCAAGCGCTCGACGACGCGGGCGGTGATGCGCGGGGGGCGGCCGGCTTTTTCCGCCAGCACCAAGTCGCCGGGCTGGGCGTCGGCAGCGTCGGAGACGGGGTATTCGCGGCGGTCTTTCTTGTCGACGGCGGTGAGCCACAGGCGGTCGCCCTCGCCGCGCAGCACACCTAGCAGCTGTTCGGAGGTCGGCGCCAGCGTCTTCATGGGGTGGGCGATCCAGCCCTGCCCCGCTTCCTCGGTGCGAGCGAGCAGGCGCTGCCCTATGCCGAGGGCGCCGCGCTTGCGCTCGCGGACGCGAAGCCGCGGTTGGGGGGCGTCGCTGTCCCAGCGCTCGGGGACGGCCCAGACGTTGCCGCCGTCGTCCACGTCGACGACGCGCAGCACGGTGACGCGCGGCAGGCCGCCGGCGGCGTGAAAGGCGCGGCCGGGCGACGCGTCGATCAGCCCCTCGTCGGCCATGTCGGCGAGCAGGCGCTTCAGGGCGATCTTTTCGGCGCCGTGGAGGCCGAAAGCGCGGGCGATCTCGCGCTTGCCGGCGGGTTGGCCGGAGGCGGCGATGAAGTCCAGCACCTGTTGCGAGGTGGGCAGGCCGGCGGGTGCGGGTCGGGGCATGAAAGCCTAGATAGGGCGGCGAGGCGGCCTAGTCACGGGGCGCGGATGTTGGCCAAGTTGCCGCGCATCGTGGCTTTGGTCCGAAGCCATATGTTTATATTTCATATCAGCGTTCTCTACTAACATACGGAAGTTACTTGCTTCCCCAAGCGCCGCCGTTGCGGGCAATCAGGATCACCCCGGCTACCATCAGCGCGCCGCCCAACAGGCGGTCCCAATGCGCGGTCTGGCGGTCGAAGCCGACCCAGCCGTAATGGTCCATCGCGATCGAGGTGACGGTGCCCGCCGTGACGGTGAGGGCCAGGAATGCACCTGCCCCGAGTTCGCGGGCCAGGAACAGTTGCGCCAGCATGATCGCCGCCCCGCCCAGCCCGCCGAGCCAAGCCCACCAGGGCAGTTCGGAAAACGCCTTCGCCTCCGGCCAGCTCATGCCGCCGCGCCACAGGCCCCAGCCGAGCAGACCGACGGCGTTGACCGTGAGGATGAAGAAACCGGCGGTCATCGGCTGGGCCAGTCCCTTGGACAGGGCGGCGTTGGAGCCGGCCAATATCGTGCTGACGATGCCCGCGGCGATCGCGGCGGCAAGGGCGAAACCCATGCGCGTATTCTCCTTCGAGAGCGGGAACACGGGGGGCGGCGCGAGCTATCCGCGGGGCGCGCGGGGAATGACCGGAATGTGATCTGTGTTGGCGGAGGGCGTCCGTCAGTCACACGGCGTCACTCCGAACGTGTTCCAGGGTGACGGTTCCGGGGCGGCAGGTTTGGGGGAGTGGGCTACCCTGACCTGCCCCGGGATTTATCGATAGTCATTCTGACGCCGCTTGCCGTCATTCTTACGAAGGTGAAAATCCGGGGACGGCAACGCCGGTGATTACCGCGATATGGTAGCGCGTCTGGATCCCCGCCCCCACGGGGATGACGGAGAAGGTGGAAGATACCGGATCTTGGCGCGGCCCTAATAGGCGCGGCCGATCAGCACGCGTTCGACGGCGGCGTCGCCAGTGAAGATGCAGGGGTCGCCGGGGTGGCCGGTCTGGCCGAGCGGGGCGTTGCGGATGGTGAGCTTCAAAGCCTTGAGACGTTCAACCACGCGGTCGAGCGCGGGGCCGGTGGGGCGCGACCAGGCGACGTCGAGCCAGCCGGGGGCGTCCTGGCCGTCCGCGAAATGTTCCTCGACGTCAGACCATTGCGAGGCGGGGCGGATGTTCTTCTTTAACCGTTCGGCCGACTGGGCGTGGAGCGTTTCCTGTACCTCCGCCAGCGCGGCGGCGGCGTTCGCCATCAGGTCGGCGCGGGGGCCAACCTGCGCATCGAGCTTGCCGTCGGGGCGGTATAGGCGGTCGCGGCGGATGACCGAGACGTTGCCGGCTGCCACGTCGCGCGGACCGACCTCCACGACCAGGGGCGCGCCCTTCTTGATCCAGGACCAGCGCTTGGTCTGCGCCTTGACGGGTTTGAGGTCGAGCAGCGCGCGCACCGGCTCGCCGAGTGCGGACTGGGCCGACAGGTCGGATTGCAGGTCGCGGGCATAGGCGATCACCGCCTTGTCGTCGGCATTGTCGCGCAGCAGGGGGACGATGACGACCTGCCACGGGGCGACGCGCGGCGGCACGCGCAGCCCGTCATCGTCGCCGTGGACCATGATGAGCCCACCGATCATGCGGGTGGACACGCCCCAGCTGGTGGTGTGCGCCAGTTCGTGCCCGCCGGCCGCGGACTGGTAGCGTATGTCCTGCGCCTGCGCGAAGTTGGTGCCGAGGTAATGGCTGGTGCCGGCCTGGAGCGCCTTGTTGTCGCCCATCATCGCCTCGATCGAATAGGTGGCGACGGCGCCGGGGAAGCGTTCGTTCTCCGGCTTCTCGCCGGCGACGACGTGGATGGCGAGCGCGTTCTCGTGGAAGTCGCGATAGACCTCCAGCATCCGCAGCGTTTCCTCTCGCGCCTCTTCGGCGGTGGCGTGGGCGGTGTGGCCCTCCTGCCAGAGGAACTCGGCCGTGCGCAGGAACAGGCGGGTGCGCATTTCCCAGCGCACGACGTTGGCCCATTGGTTGATGAGGACGGGCAGGTCGCGCCACGACTGGATCCAGCGCGAGAAGGCGGCGCCGATCACCGTTTCAGAAGTGGGTCGCACGACCAGCGGCTCCTCCAGCTTCGCCTCCGGGTCGGGGATCAGACCACCTTTGCCGTCCGACACCAGCCGGTGGTGCGTGACGACCGCCATCTCCTTGGCGAAGCCGTCGACGTGCGACGCCTCCTGCTCGAAATAGGAGAGCGGGATGAACAGCGGGAAATAGCAGTTCTCGTGGCCGGTCGCCTTGATGCGGTCGTCGAGCAGCCGCTGCATCCGTTCCCAGATGCCCCAGCCCCAGGGACGCACCACCATGCAGCCGCGAACGCCCGATTCCTCAGCCAGGTCGGCCTCGGCGACGACGGACTGATACCAGGCGGCGAAGTCCTGGGCGCGGGAAACGGGCAAAGCGTGCTTGACGGTCATGTCCGCGGCCCTAGCGCGGGGGTGCGGCGGCGTCACGGGGGCGCGGGACCGCGTCGGGAGTATACGTTCATGCATCGCCGCCGCTTCCTCACCAGCGCCGCCGCGGCGGCCGCGACCGCGCCGCTGGGGGCGCAGACGACCTCCCCCGCCCCCTCCCCGGCCGGCGGACGCGACCGGCAGTTGCGGGCGATGCTGGACCGGTTCTTCTATCAGCGGCTGGACGCCTCGCCCGAACAGGCGACGCGGCTGGGGCTGGATACGGGCGAACGGGTCGGCCTGCGGTCGCGGCTGGACGATGCGTCGCCCGTCGCGCGCGCGGCGGAACTGGCGCGGGCCAAGCGCGAGCTGGCGGAGCTGACCGCGTTCGGCGAGGCCGGCCTGTCGCCCGCCTCGCAGATCGACCGCGAGGTGGTGTTGTACCAGCTGACGCGCGCGGTGCGCGGGGCGGAACGCTTCACCTACGGCAGCAGCATGGGGCGGTTCGCGCCGTACACGCTAAGCCAACTGACGGGCGCGTATCGCGACGTGCCCGACTTCCTTGATTCGCAGGCGCGGGTGCGCGACGCGGGCGAAGCGGACGCGTATCTGGCGCGGCTGGACGCGTTCGCGGGCGTAGTGGACGCGGAGACGGAGCGGCAGCGCGCGGACGCGGCCCGCGGCGTGTTCGCGCCCGACTATATCCTGGACACGACGCTGAAGCAGATGGACGTGGTGCTGGGCCAGCAGCCGGCGCAGACGGTGATGGTGACCGCGCTGGCGGCCAAGCTGCGCGCGGCGAAGCTGTCCGAGGACAGGGTCGCGCGGGCGACCGAGGCGGTGCGGACCCGCGTGATGCCGGCGCTGGCGCGGCAACGCGCGCTGGTCGCGGAATTACGGGCCAAGGCGGTCCACGACGCGGGCTGCTGGCGGTTGCCCGACGGCGACGCCTATTACGCGGCGGCGGCGGAAGCCGCTACCACGGTGCCGATGACGGGGGACGAGATCCACCGGCTGGGGCTGGCGCAGGTGGCGGAGATATCGGGGCGGATCGACGCGATCCTGAAAGCCCAGGGGATGGCGACGGGCACCGTAGGCGAGCGGCTGGAAATGCTGAACAAGCGGCCCGACCAGCTTTATCCCAACACCGACCCGGGTCGCGACGCGTTGCTGGCGCAGTTGAACACGCAGATCCGGGCGATGCAGGCACGGTTGCCCGAAGCCTTCGCGCGGGTGCCCAAGGCGCCGGTCGAGGTCCGGCGGGTGCCGCCGACGATCCAGGCCGGGGCGCCGGGCGGCTATTACCAGGCCGCCTCGCTCGACGGGTCCAGGCCGGGCATCTATTACATCAACCTGCGCGACACGTTCGACCGGCCCAAGTTCGGGCTGGCGACGCTGACGCATCACGAGGCGGTGCCGGGGCACCACCTGCAGGTCATGCTGGCGCTGGAGAGCGAGGATATACCGCTGATCCGGCGGCGCGGGCTGTTCAGCGGCTATTCGGAGGGCTGGGCGCTCTACGCCGAACAGCTGGCGGACGAGATGGGCATGTACGCGGGCGACCCGCTGGGGCAGGTCGGATACCTGCAATCGCTGCTGTTCCGCGCGACGCGGTTGGTGGTGGACAGCGGCATGCACGCCAAGAGGTGGAGCCGCGAGCGGGCGACCGATTACCTGATCGCCACCACCGGCATCGCGCGCGGGCGCAGCCAGGGCGAGATCGACCGCTATACCGTGTGGCCGGGCCAGGCGTGCAGCTACAAGGTGGGGCACACCGCCTGGGTTCGGCTGCGCGACATGGTGCGCGGCCGGCCGAGCTACGACTTGAAGCGGTTCCACGCGGTGCTGGACCAGGGGTCGATGCCGCTGGCCGTGCTGGAACGCGTGGTGCGGCGGCAATGGGGGCTGCGCTGAACGGCGAGCGGACCCTCCTCGCGATCGGGCTCAGGCTCGTGTCCGTCGCGTGCTTCGCGCTGATGAACCTAGGGATCAAGCTGGCCGAAGGGCGCGGGGCGGCGCTGGGGGAGATATTGTTCTTTCGCCAGCTGGGCGCGGCGGCGGTGGTGACGGGGGTGATCCTGGCCGGGCCGGGGCTGCGGTCGGTGGCGACCGAGCGCTTTCCCGCGCACGCGGCGCGGTGCGCGGTGGGGCTGACCAGCATGGCGTTCACCTTTTCCGCGGTGATGCTGCTGCCGCTGGCCGAGGCCACGATCATCGGCTTCACCGTGCCGATCTTCGCGACGGTGCTGGGCGCCCTGGTCCTGGGCGAGCCGACGGGGCGGTGGCGCTGGGGCGCGGTGCTGGCGGGGTTCGCGGGCGTGATGGTGGTGCTGCAACCGGGGCCGGAAAGCCATTTTCCGCTGGTGGGGGCGGTGCTGGGGCTGGTGGCGGCGGCGCTGACGGCGGTCATCACCATCCTGCTGCGGCAGATCGGGCGGACGGAGGCGGCGCTGACGACGGTGTTCTGGTTCTCCGTGCTGTCGCTGGGGCCGTTGGCAATAGCCTACGCGTTCGCGGCACGGCCGCACGATGCGGCGGCCTGGGCGATGCTGGCGGGGATCGGGGTCGCGGGCGGGCTGGGCCAGATCGCCATGACCAACTCGCTGAAACTGGCGCCCGTGGGGGTGGTCGTACCGATGGATTATTCCAGCCTGTTGTGGGCGACCGTCCTGGGCTGGGCGATGTTCGGCGTGCTGCCGGCGACGGCGACCTGGGCCGGGGCGCCGATCATCGTCGCGGCCGGGCTGGTGATCGTTTGGCGCGAGGGGCGGCGGGGCCGGGTGACGACCCGCGCGGTGGACGATGCGTGACCGGCTGGGGCATGGGCGCGGGATGCGCGCCCTGATCCCCCTCGCCCTGCTGCTGATAGCGGCGGCCCCCACCCCCGCCCCCGCCCCCGCCCCCGACGCCGAGTTCGCGCGGGTTTGGCAGGACGAGTGGCGCTGGCGCGTAGCGGAGCATCTGGCCGACGACGGTGAGGATAGTGGGGCGAACGGCGTCAACGCGCACCTGCCCGAGGTGACGGCGGCGGCCCATGCGCGGCGGCGGGCGAAATGGGAAGCGACGGCCAGGGCGCTGAACGCGATCGACGCGAACACGCTGTCGCCGACGCGCCGCGTCGACTATCAGGTCTATGCCCAGCAAATCGCGTCGTTCCTGGAGGACGAGCGGTTCCGCGAATGGGAAAAGCCGGTCAACGGCGACAGCGCCTTCTGGTCCGACCTGCAATACGCGACGCGGGGCGGCTTCGCGCGGGGGGAAGTCGACTATCGCGCGTATCTAAGCTGGCTGGGAGAGGTGCCACGCTACCTGGACGGGCAGACGGACAATCTGCGCGCTGGGTTGAAGCGCGGGTTCGTACCGCCCGCGGTGGTGATGACGGGACGCGACGCGCCCGTCGCCGCGGTGGCGGAGGCCAAGAGTCCCGAAGATACAGCTTATTACCAGCCGTTTCGTACCTTCCCCGCGAGCATACCCGAGGCTACGCAGGCGGAGCTTCGGTCGCGTGCCAAGGCCCTGATCGCGAACGGCGTGATGCCGGCGCACCGGCGGCTGCTGGCGTATCTGCGCGGCAGCTATTTCCCCGGCCTCACCAGGACGTTGGCGGCGGAGGCTTATCCGGAGGGTGAAGCCTATTACCGGTCGCGCATCCGCGTCTACACCACCACCAACCTGTCCCCCGACGCGATCCACGCGATGGGCCTGAAGGAGATGGGGGGCATCCGCGCGGAGATGGAGGCGGCGCGGACGGCGGCGGGGTTCAAGGGCGACCTGCCGGCGTTCCTGACGTTCCTGCGGACCGACCCGCGTTTCTATCCCAAGAGCGCGGACGAGCTGCTCAAGGAGGCGGCCTGGACGGCGAAGC
>Ga0325401_1001290_pt1 | contig 20957 bp, 8 predicted proteins | sample PopdelMetagenome_FD_205666 | JGI IMG/M metagenome (GOLD analysis project Ga0325401, IMG submission 205666) | Populus deltoides microbial communities from Bellville, Georgia, United States - Xylem-PdKOR-R2 | ecosystem: Host-associated > Plants > Phyllosphere > Stem > Wood/Secondary xylem | place... | reverse complement strand
TCTGCCATTACAATTTACAACCATAACAATAATAACTATAAATTTGGGATTACTATAACTCTTGTTATTACTCTCAAGCACAATATTAATCAGTATAAATTTTTATTAATTATATGCAAATCGGTCTTTGACATTTGTTTTCTACTCTTTAAGCTGATGGTATCAATTTACAACTTCCAACAATATCGCCATGTGGAACCACCAGGCTGGAAATTGAATTGGGCATGGAAAGGCAAAGAGGTGATATGGTCAATGCAGGGAGCTGAGGCTACTGAGCAAGGAAACTGCACTGAATTCAAGGAATCAACCCTTCCTCATTGTTGTGAGAAGGAGCCATTCATTGTAGACCTTCTTCCCGGAACCAATTATAATGCCCAAACCCAAAATTGTTGTAAGGGAGGTGTACTGTCATCCATGAAGCAAGATCCTTCCAAGTATGTTGCTACTTTTCAGATGGCTGTCGGAGGTTCTGGCACCAATTCCCAATTTATAATGCCGGAAAATTTCACACTTGGAGTTCCAGGCTATAGTTGTGGGGGTGCAGTTAAGGTAGAAGCCAGCAGGTACACAACAGATGGAGGCCGGCGATGGACACAGGCTCTTGGTAATCACTTTCAGAACTTTACTACTTTTTCCATGACAATAGTTTAATCCTTTCATCTTTTTTGTAAATTTCCCTGTTCTGTTTTCTTGAAGCGACATGGAATGTGACTTGCATGTACTCCCAGAGTTTAGCATCACCTACACCAAGATGCTGTGTTTCCTTGTCTGCATTCTACAATCAAACTATTGTTTCGTGCCCCAGATGCAGCTGCGGCTGCCAAGGACAACCTGGAACAAAATGTGTAAAGTATATCTCCCCAACGTTTTTTAACATTTTTTTCATCATGTGTAGGGCTTGCTTGGTAACACACTTCAAAAAGATTTTAGTGTCTTGAATTTGCAGATCAACTGATCATTATTTGTTTAGAAGGGAATTAAGCTCTGTGAAAACTGGCAGGTATGGTGAGACCCCACCATTGCTGAAACAAAATCAAGATCCAACACCTGTAGTAAGGTGCTCCGAGCATATGTGCCCAATAAGGGTGCATTGGCATCTGAAAGAAAGTTACAAACAATATTGGAGGGCTAAAATGACAGTTACAAATTTTCACATCATGAAAAATTATTCAGAATGGAACTTGGTGGTGCTCCATCCCAACCTGCAAAGTCTGACACAGGTTTTCAGCTTCAACTACGCACCCCTCAATCGATACGGATATATCAGTAAGTTGTTGCACAAAGCTAGCTTCTATCATATTATTATTGTTTGGTGATCTAGCGAAAAGAGAACATCCATATACTTTTTATTTTGAAAGAATATAAATTAACTGTAAAATTATCCCATAAACATATATATTTTTATATCTGCGTATCTGTTTTTATAATCAAATATGTTTTTTTCATTTCTGTACTCTCTACTCTTCTTTCTTCAAAGACGCTAACGAGATGCAAACTTAACCTGCATTCAGCAATTGTCATTATATCATTAATTAATTGTGTTTTGACATTAAATTACTATGCAGATGATACTGGGATGTTTTGGGGGCTTCCGTTTTACAATGACATTTTACTACAAGAAGGAAAGGATGGGAATTTACAGACTGAAATTTTACTACGCAAAGATCCAGGGATTTTTACTTTCAGAGAAGGTTGGGGTTTCCCTAGAAAGATTCAATTTAATGGTGATGAATGTGTCATGCCTCCACCGGATGAATATCCATCGCTGCCCAACAAGGGGCATAGTGCCTCTGCTACCACACCTTTCATAATTCTTTTCTCTTTGTTTCTCGCATTTATGCTCTAAAATTGTCTCCACATTAGTATTTGTTTTTTTGTTAGATAAGCTCACTGCCATTGTTCAAAAGAAATAATTTTGAGATTGTGTTTTACTAGGTTACTATGGTTCGCTATACACAATTCCCTCGGAAAAAACAAATACATGGTGAAACGCACTCATGATATAGAGTTAGCGGCGCACAAATTTCAAATTATATTTTGGTGGTTAAAATTAGGTTTATTATCAGAAAATTAACAAATATAAATAAAAATACTTATAAAAATAACTTTATTATTAAATTGCAACATTTATCGATGAACTATGTCATCGCTATATTCCTCAGTACATACCGACATAAATAGTTCATTGATATACACTAAAGAATTGCAGTAAAAAAATAATAATAAATAAATAACATGTCATTTTATAGAAGGTATTACCGATAAAATAAAGTTGTCGCTAATATGACATGTTGTTTTAAATAAATAAATAAATTCTTGATGACATGTTAATAAAATGGTTATTTGGTCGGTAATACCTTCTATAAAATAACATGTTATTTATTTATTTATTTTCTTATTGTAATTCTCTCAATGTACACCAATAGATTATTTCTGTCGGTATGTACCAAGAGGTATAGCGATAACATAGTTCATCGGTAAATGATGCAATTTAACAATGACATCTATTACTTATATCAAGTCCAGAAGATGTTCAAAAGTCATGCTCTTTAATAACATGTCATCAACATATCCCTTCATAATTTTTCTTATCGAATTTTTGAATATTTGATTAACCATTTATTGATATGTTGCCTTTGCATTCTTCAACATGAATGGCATTGCTCTATAGCAATAAGTACTTTCTATAGTTATGAAAGTCGTTTTCTCCTTGTCTTTGGGGTGCATGAAGATTTGATGATAACCTGAGTTGGCATCCAAGGAGCTCAAGAATTTGAGACCTACAGTGGCATTTACCAATGATCATTTTTGGGAGCAAATAACTATATTTTAGACAAGCTTTGTTTAAATAAGTGAAATCTACACACATTCATTACTTGCCATTATTCTTCTTGACCATAACCATATTTGACAACTAGACAGGGTATAACACTCCCCTGATGAAACCAATGGCCTAAAGTTTATCTTCTTTTGTTTTTGTTATAGCTTTCAGTCTTTCCCTTTCAAAGTTCTTTTTATTTTGACGAACTAGAGGGCAACTGGTTATTCCTTTAACTGGTTAGTAGCTATTTTAGGACTGATGCCTGGCATGCCTGATGCATCTGTTGTAAAATTCAACTTTTGAACTTGTAAGAGCTCTGTCAATTATTGTTATTGCGTCGGTGTCAAAGTGTATCCTATTTTTGTGATGGCTTGTTCATCCCCCCCCCGAAAAATATCTTTCAATTCCTCAGAAGCCTTAGTTTTGACTTTTATTATTTTCTTCAATGACCCTTGATGGTTCAATATTAGCACTTTCTTACCTTTCAAGCAAGTGGTGGCACATTGCTTAGAGGCTACCTAATCCCCTCGCAATGTGGCAACTCCATGTTGAGTTGGGAACTTTAATGCCAAGAACCTAGTATTGATTACAACATTGATTTGGTGTGGTAAGGGTCTTCCTAAGATGGCATTATAAGCCAAAGTCATATCAATCATAATAAAGTGTTGTTGGAGTGAGGTACATCATAGGGGAATACCAATCATAATAGGTAGTTTTAAAACTCCTTTCACTGGAACGCTTAAACCCTTTATCCTGTTGAGAGGACTCTTCACTTGTATCAGTTTTAAATAAGGGATTCTAATTGGGGACATGCTTCTATAGAGAGGATGTTCACTACGCTGCCATCATCTACTAACACCTGATGTACTTTGTGGTTAGAGATAATAGTGGTAATGACAAGGGTGTCTTTATATGGAAAATTCACACCTTCCCCATCTTCAAGAGTATTGGCTTGTGCTATTGATCCAACAGTTTAGCAGCTATAAGGACTTGCTTTACGTGCTTTCTCTTTATATTGTTAAAGTCACCTCCTGCCTACCTTTAAATTCACATTGATCTTGGGAAGAGTCATTGCACATTAACCAGACTCTTCTCTATTCTGTTTTGGGTGAGAATCCTTCTTTAGATACTAACCAAGATAATTATTAGCTATCAACATTTCAATTTCTTTTTTCAAGACATAACAATCTTTGGTGTCATATCCTCTGTCTTTATGAAAAAGACAATATTTCTTCGATGTGAGGGTGTTGGGAGAAGGCTTCAAGGGTGAAGGATATCGAACAAACTCCTTACCTTGGATGATTGCAAGGACTTCGATGAGGGTGGTGTTTAATAGAGAGGTACACGTTTTGGAATAGCTTAAGCGTTCTCTTATTAGTTTCTTCTGACCCCTTTTAGGATCATTGTCCTTTTTGGAAGAGCGATTTATTTTACGAGCGACCTCGTTTAGAGGACCTATCTAGCTAGTTATCCTTTGGGCACATCTTATGTATCCTCCTCGTACAACTCAACGTATCCTAGTGGATCTATGAGCCTCTCTCGCCAAACCTATGTGAAGAGCTAGTTAAAAGAGATGAGATGATTACACAGCTTCAGAGTGATTCCCAAGACCTACAAAGTGTAGCCCCCGTGACCAGCCAGGGCATTATGACTTTGAGAGTCCTCCACATGCTTCCCATAAGCCCCCCTCCACCCTCAGAACCTAACCCGAATGATGAACCTTCTAATTATTAGGTTTGTTCATGTCTTGTAATTCTTAAGTTATAATTATATTTTGAACATGTTTAGTAAGAAAATAAAAAAGAGAGGCACGTATTTAGGATTAGTATTTATACCTCAATTTATTATATGTACTAAGTTTTTTCTTGGTTTAGTTTGGTTTAGCTTTTTCAATTTCTATTATCATATGAAACCCACCAATATCTAGCCAAAATTTTTTATAAGATTTTCTAGTTTAATTTTATTGATTATTCTGCTCATCCTTGATATTTTCCTCGATCATTTAATACGAAAACAAGTGTTCTCAAAGCATAAGCAACAACACCATCGATCAAATGAACGCCTCCTCCCCATCCTAATCATTTCCTGAAAGTTAAGCTCAGCTTTTCTCAGAAGGGTTTACCTCTGAAGTGTACGGTGAATTTTATTCAATAGTGTTACAAGTAATACTAAGCAAAGCATCAAGCAATCCTTTCCCCAACTTGGGCAAAAGCGATTCTATAAATTTGAAGCTATAGCAGGCGAAAGAGCATTATTTCCAACCAGCCAAACGTTCCCTGCTCAAAATAATTCTCATCATTTAAACAGTGCAGGAAGCAAGCATGGATTTCATTGAACAGATTTTACAAGAGTTTCCTAAGAATAACAAATTTCGGACAAACCATATTCAACAAGGCCTCAGGATCCTTCACAGCTACATTAGATTCCAAAGTGTACATTCTAAATGGATCAGAAATGGATACAAATTCCCTGAGTTCTGATAACCTGAACATGCAGGAGAGGCCAAAATAGAAACCTCTTTCTTAGTTATCACCTCCGGTGAGTCATCTGCCTGCTCGATGACCACCAGGTGCACATGAAGATCAATTATCAAATTAAGATAGGGAAAGAAAGAACAGAAAAACAAAATGTTTGAATCAGGTGGAGAATGGGATGAAAGCTAGAACCCAGCTTTATCCCACTCAATGGCAACAACAATTATGGTCAAGTGGTCACGGCTAGACTTGGCAAGCCAGACATGGGCAAAGTAGTGGCACAACAACTATGTTGGCTACAACATGTCTAAATGCGGAGTGAACCAGTCACAGGGTCTCGGCTAGAATTGGCATCCTTATGTTTCAAAGAGAGGTTTGCAAATTGGGAATCCAAGTCCTTGCTTTTACTACGGCGATGATTTGAAGCAGGTTGCTGCTGCTGCTGCTGATATAAGGCTCGTAGCCTTCCAATTTCCCTCTCCAGAACTTCGTGCTCCACTGAAAACACCCTCAAAAAGTTCAGTAGCAGTAAGAGCATGAAAACTAAAAAATAAATAAAAGCATTTCCATTCATAATGAGGAAGATCAATAATCTCATTCTCAATGCATTATCAAAACACCCTCAAAAAGTTTAGTAGCAGTAAGAGCATGAAAACTAATAAATAAATAAAAGCATTTCCATTCATAATGAGGAAGATCAATAATCTCATTCTCAATGCATTATCAAAACACCTTCAAAAAGTTCAGTAGCAGTAAGAACATGAAAACTAATAAATAAATAAAAGCATTTCCATTCATAGTGAGGAAGATCAATAATCTCATTCTCAATGCATTATCGTCTTTATCTCGGTCACCTTCCTATGTCATTTCTATGCCCTAAAGTTTACTGTCCAAAAGGAAAGCTGTGCTTTCAAGAAGCAGCAAAGCATGCTCCTGCCATGCACATTCTCCACCCCTGCAGTCTCAAACCCCTCTCTCAAGTAACAGATAACGGAACCAAAGCATCCTACTAAAATTGTTCATTCTAAACTCTTGCCATATTCATTGGAAAATCTTTTAGTTGCATACTATGCAATCTGTTGTGACTAAGTCCCTTGCCATAAACATGCATTTCAGTGACATGTTCTTAAGCCACAAATGGCGACCGCATGTCCATCATGAGACAGTTAAAAACTCATGTTCACTTTAATAGATAGGAACAGTTGATATTGTATTCTGTTTTCTACCATCAACTTAATTATCTTTGACAGATCCAAACATGACAGTTTCCAGTCGATGTTTACCCAACAAAAGGCCAATTCATGTGAAGCAAAAGGTGTTTGTGAGCAGCCCACCCCATCTCGTTCTCACTAATCTTCTAAAGGGTGTAGAACATGATGGCAAGCAAGATAAGGAAATACATACAGAATATGCATGCACATGTTTGTGCAAATACATCACATACAAACAAATATAGATATACCTGTATAGTTTCTATAAGTGCAAAAGCATCAACAAGGGGGCTCGCTTGGTTGCTTTAAGGCACTACAATTATAATGCCTTCAAGTTACAAACTATTAAAAAAAAATTAATAATTGTATCATAATAACTTATCCTACCACTTAGTAGTTTAACTAATTATCCCATGATAATACTGGTTTCTAATATACAATTAAGACTCATATAGTACATTGTTACTTTCAAAAGTAAAATAAATACTATTCACTTCTTAACAAGTGATTATGGACTATTACATAGATTCACTAAATGAAGTGTTAAAAATCATCTTATCATTTTGTAATTTAGTTAATTGCTTTGTGATTGTGATAATTACAAACAATTAAGTACAATTTCAATTAAAAAAAAATGTTTACTGTCACCTTAGAGAAGAAAAAAGATACTGTTTAGTTGCAATGAAAACATTTGTAAATAATTAGAAACTAATTAGTATTTACACTTATTACATCATAAACACGATCTTATTATTTTGTAACCTTAAAGGCACTATAATTACAGTGACCTTAAGCAACCATAGCAAGACACATCAACAAGCTCAAGAAAAGTTGAAGCACAAAGAAAATATTATGCTTTCAAGCCAACGCAGGTGGGCACAGCTGCTAATCAACCCAACAAAAAATTAACGAAACAGGAGTTAAACTAAGATTGTTAACAATCTTCTGTTATAAATAACAAGCTCAAGAGGAGAAGCCAGAGCCTGCTGAAGTGGAGCTGGATAATTTTTTTTTCTTTTAGGAAAGCTGGGGAATGTTATTTGGCCACAACTTTCATGGTTGGTAAAGATAAATTCAAGCAAACATCATGACTCAATCCAAAACTAGTTGAAGTTACATGGATCCAATTTCTACTTATCCTTGATTTGGCAAGATATGAAATTTTAAGCCTAAGGCCTACTTCAGCACCATCTGGCCTTGGCTACTTGAGGGAACCTAACAGCAATATTATTGACTGGTAATAGAAGCAAAAATAACTTTTAAGAGGCAAAGCTATAAGAATATCCATCTCACATAGTAAAAACCATACAAAAGAATTAACACTATCCAAAAGATCAAATTCTCTATAAGACCTTATACAAGAAATTCACGAAAAAGCTATTCCTAATTATTTTGTTACATGAAAAAACCATGTTGCTGACTTGATTGTTAAAAGTAAATCCTACAACCCTGCCTTTAGTTCTTCTAGTTTCAAAGAACCACTCAACCTCCTTAGGTTGTTATGTGAGGGCACTAGCATATGGTTTTATTATATTCACTAACACATCTCCTCACACTACCTAAAGCTGAAATTTTAATTTTAATTAGAAAAAAGAATGAGGTTGTTAAGTTTCGAACTCTTAACCACTTGGTCGATGAGATCTTATACCATGTCAAGAACCACGCAATCTAAAGAGAAAGCTCAAGTTGTTAGGTAAGGCCTAAGAATGTGGTTTTATTATATTCACTAACATCTAAAAACTTTAAGAACATGTTGATGCTTTCCATCCCCAAATATGAATATTTCATGAATTTTACGAACCTTCTGCCAAGCCAACTATTTGTTTATTCCACAATAAATCCATAAAACAAGTCCCCTAAAAGTGCTGGATAACATTTTTCTTCAATATCCTTTTCTGTTCAAATGGAACAAATAAACAAGGTTGTGCATTTCAGTGATGTGTCTTACCCGCTTTCTTGGGAAGTTCAGCAGTATGAAATGGAGGAAAGCAATCATTGACTCTTTAAATTTTTATATGTTAGCATCATGACAAACTAAATGGTTCAAAAATTTCAACTCTTTCCAAACACCTTAACTGTCAAGAGGTCAGGAATTAGAGCTTACAGCATTTGATAAGCTGCTCATGGGCCAAATTTTCAAACCGTTGCTTAAGAGCTTTGTTCTCCATGCTTAGAATAAGATTTTGCTGATTGACAAATTCAAGCTCGGCTGAGACTTCAGATCCTTCTGCCTGTGGAGTACAAAATATAGTTATGACATCAGACAATTTTAGCAATTCATTCATTTCCCTTACAAATTAAATAGAAAATTACTCCTCACTTCAGCTTCTGCAGAAACTTAGATACTTGCCTGCAAAGCTTGTACATTTCTTTCCAGATCAGCTATGTACTGAAGTTTTCGGACTCTGGAGCGCTGAGCAAATTGCCTGCAGTGGATATAATTTTAATCTTATTAACAAAAGTATTTCTCTTCAACTCATTGCAGAGTACCTGAGCTTTATCACCTTTGCATATCCTTCATATTATAAGTAGCTATTCTAGCTCCTACAAACAAGTATCCAAAAATAACTACCAAACAACAACAGCCAAAGCACGAGTCATCGTCATCATACCAAATTTTAGATTGTTTATTAACAGATCAGAAATGTAGAAATAGCATAAGCCACTATGTATCCAGATATTCAACTCTCATAAATAAAGCCACATGTCATCAACAGATATGATTATCAAGAAAGCCAAGTAGAAAATGCAGAGGGAAGAAACACGTCCTCCTCAACAGATGATAAATCATGTTAAAGAGGTATACATGCATCCCTGAGTTACACATGGTTTGCTAGCTCCTTTCTTCTTCAATAGTTCTGCTTGCTTTCACTTTTGTCCTATTTGAAAATGATTCTTTCATCTCAAGAGTAGAATGGAAAGACAAAGAAAAAATACAAGGATAACCATCATTTTCAATGGAAAAAATCTTGACATATCAGTTCTTTTTCTCCCCTTTCCTTCCACATGGTAGAAGCATTATCATTTATCATCACAAGGAGAGGGAGGCTCCAAATATAAAAACTATTAATTCCACACAAAATAAAATCACAAAAATCACTTCAACTTCAACCTAAGACCTTTAAAGTGTGTCTGATAATGTCCGCCCTTGCGGCTTGACCATCCCCCTTTCCTTTTAGGGCGTTCAAACATGTCATTATTTTGCATCCACTAAATTCAGGCCGGTAGAATGTTAACAAGGCTAAATAAACACCTCAGTGCCTGTCTGGATGTTTTTTCAACATCTGCCTTTATGTACTATATTAATAAAGACGGAAATCAGAGTAATGCAGCCATGAAAATGGGGCATTGAGGTTCCATTTGTATTATTCAATTATTATTTTGTAAATTCTTGTCCTTTTTGGAGCTTAGTACTGTACGGATTATCTGGTGTTCCATTTTAGTAGGATTTAACTACCTAATTAGGAGTGTGTTGAGTCTGTAAATATCTATACTTGTCATGCTTCATATTAAGAATCGGAGTTTATGAATGAGTTCTTTAGCAATTAAGCTTTATGGTTGTGTCATGCAATCTTTTTTAAGGTATGTCTAAGTACCCTAGGTGTGGTGGTTGGATTTTCCACTTCCAAGATGTTGCAACTCTTAGAAAACATGTGCTAATCTAGTAGCCCTTGATTATGCATCCTTAAAATGATAAGCATTAGGACACCAATAATGGGGCTTGATCATCCAGTATATCAACAAAACATGCTTCGATCACAGAAAGAAAAGGGGGACACTAAATAGATTAAATGATGACACTAATGATTCGACTTGAGCCATGCTCTATGTCTAAGTAATATATCAAAGCATGCATGAGGTATTGATAATGAAGAAAAATAATACAGGACATACTGTTTAGCACGTTTTGTATCAGTCTCTGATGCAGAAGACTTGGAATTTGAGCTGTCCTTCTCGGATGAGATTTTTGAATCATGTGAACCATCGAGTGGATCTTGCTTTTCACTCTCTGAAACACTATCTGCTTCCCGGGGAGCACATGATGATCCTGAACTCTGCAGACCAGCATTCTCCCTGGGAGAGGAAAGACTGCTTGGGTACGTTTGGGCATTTAAAGATGAATCCCAAGCCCTATTCTTCTGTTTCGACATGTTCATTTCAGCATAGAGAGGAGTTCGCCTAACATCTTTGTAATAATCAAAGTCTTGAGATCCCCAAGAAGGTATAGATATCACATTTTTATATCTGCATCCATCCTGTGATGCATAATCCATGTTAGAAGCATTAGCTGCATCTATGTACGCAAAAGAGTCACTTGATGAACGCCTATGACCTCCTCTACGGACAGGTGTCTCTGGCTCATTAAGAAGATCATCAAGCCATGAAGGCTGATCCTCTATGAAGAGCATCTCAGAGGAAGTTCGCTGATGGTGTGTGTTTCCCTCTCTAGGCTTTTGAACAGTTTTTGATCCAATACTGCTGCTGGGAACATAATCAACATATGACGGAGAAACAATAGGAAAAGGACTTTTTGGAGGAAGTAATGCATGTTTTCCAGAGTACATGAAATTCCTTATGTTTGCTGACCCCTTGGAGTTTGCCATAGACAAAGCAATAGCAGTACCTGTCAAAGAGTTTTATATACAAAACAAATCAGGGTACTTAATGGCAATATGGGGGATCAAAAAATTATTTTTTCGAATGTTTTCCAGTCTCTCAAACACATCTCTCACAGAGGCCTCAAAGAGCAATGCAGATAGATAACCTCACAAAAGAGATTCAAAAGACCCATATTCTCTAACATAAGAAACCACAAATGAACAAGAAAGGGGACAACATCTATCCACCAAAATTAGTTATCTACATTTCTCAATACATTCAAAGCACAAATATTTATAATAGCATGCCAGAACAAAAGCAGGGAAAACAAATAAATAAATCCGATTCCCAAATTCAGGCATGATATGAAACTTTAGTAATCACCAGTTACCATCCATTGTATTTTGATGATCAAAGATTTAGGCTGACCCTCTTAATAAAACTAGGTTTGAAAGACCAAATCAGACCTTGAAAGCAACTCATGTGCTTTCTTCCAAATTTCCACCCTTTTAATCTACTTCATGGTAGCTCCACGGTTCATCTCATGGTTACTCGACTAAAACTCCAGAAAAGACCTGACCCCATTAGATCAATCTCAACTTCGGTGACCCTTTTAGGTCAAATTGGTGCCAGACCAATATGCAGACTTACAAAACATAATTTACAACTACATGTAACAGAGAAAAAACAACCAAGTTTACCAATCCAAAAACAAACTAAGAAGAAAAAAATAAAGAACATTTTATTGCAGCCACTCAACAGAAAAAAAAATAAACATCATAGCCCTCTGTTTGGTTTCCATTAAAAGAAAAGAAATTTCAGTGTTACACTTTAAATTAAACAAACTTTCTGATTTTCGTTAATCTAAATGTAAAGTTCACGTTTTTCCAGCTCCCAGACCAAAAAGAAAAGAAACCCACGATTTAAAATTAGCAATTTCGTTTGATTCCAACATTTTCTCAGCAATCAAACAAGAAAAACTCTAAAATGAGAGGCATACAATATCTGAAACAAAACAAGAAACCAAATTATTGACATATTTTAACAAATTGTTGCAATGTGTGAAAAAAAAAGAGCTAAAAAATGAATCAAAATCTAAACTTTTATTTCTTGAAATCAAAAACCAAAACAGATTCCTTTGGAAGCAAAAACACAAATTAAAAAAAGAGATAAAGTTTGTACCTTTCGGTGGATTGAAGAAATTGAGATCTCTAAATGCAATTCAAAACAAAGAGATTAGAATCAAATCAGCTGTGTCTTTCTGTCTTAGGGTTTTTTTTCTTTCTATTTTTTATTTTTTTTCACTTAATGGAGAGAAGGGGACCCCTCTCTCTCTCTCTAGTCTCTCTCTTCTTGTTCAAATGGGCTGGATTGAAATTCTATACAAGTGGAGCAATATTCTCTTTTCATTTGATGATATGAGCATTATACGATCCCATTTTCACACACACACACACACGTGTGTGTGTGAATATATATATATTCTCTTCTAAATTCTTACAAGGTCTAGAATTGTTTTCTTCAGTATAATTGGAGTGATTATTGTTTCTATTGAAGGGTTTTTTTTCCTAAATAACAATAAACTAGATGAGTTGTTAAAGTATTAGATCATTTTTTTTCTAATGGTATTAAATCAATTTTTAACAGGAGATTTTATGGAGTTAACTTAAGTATTAATTAAGATTAAGTTTTATTTTACAAGATCTTAAGATTTAAGAATGCATTCCTCGTATTGGTCTGAAAAAAAAAACCTTGTAAATATTGGTTCTAAGGATTAAATTCAAAAGGCCATGACTATGAACTGATCTATGGAGGCCAACGGAGTATATAAAGCTTAGTTGGCATCAATGGTGGGTGTGGTTTACATCTCTCAATGCGGTGTCCATTGACTAATCAAGTTTATTCAAGATTAATTTACCTTGTTGGGACAAATGGGAGTTGGATTTATTTCTAATTATATAGAAGAAGAAGAAGAAGAAAATTATGGGATTAAGGATTTTCTTAATAGAACATAGTAGGAGAAGGAAGGGTGAGTCCATTGCACATAAAGGGCTGGCAAGTTGTTGATAATTTGATGGGAAGAGAGAGGGAGAGAACATTATAGTAAAGTGGTAATGAAGCCAGCCAACTCCCACACATAAAGTGCACAAGGAGACAACAAAAATCCATGCTTGTAAAACCCAACATGTCTACATTAAAAATCCACACTTGCCCTATGGCAATGTTGCAAAGGTTGCTCGCCTTCATTTCTCGAGAAATAAAGGTTCATTTTGCTCCCCTAAGCATCTAAAATCCCAGTGGCCATCATGCAAGCCAACTTTTTTTTTTTGGGATGATTTTGTTCATGCAAGCATGCTTAAAGTAAGAGAAAGGAAACACTTTTGAATATAGTATTAATCCTACTTATAAGCGCTAGCTTGCCAGGTTAATTAGGTTACTTGAAATGTAGTTTGAACAGAATTTTTTATTAGATTAAATTTTTTTTATCAAAACAATATTATTTTAAGTTTTTAAATTTTTTTGGAATGGCATACTTTTAGTATTAAGCATGGTTATAAAACTTTATTTTATGGGTTAATATAGTGACCATCAACATAAAATCTAGCCCGAATCAGGTTTCATATATTTTTTTTACTAAAATAATATCATTTTAAGTATTTTTAAAATTTATGAAATGATATTATTTTAGGTTTTTTTAAAAAAAACAAAAATCAAAACTCAAATCATTCTACTAGCATGTGGATTGATTTACCTATCCATGATCAGGTATTAAATTGAATTAGAATTCAGATTAATTCATATAACTACTTCTTAAAATTAATTATATATCACCTCTTTCTTTGGGACTAGAACATTTGGGTGCGAAAAAGAAAATACATACCATTACTTTCTCATGGTTTGCTTAGTGGATCCAAGTTTCAATTTGCAAGAAACACAAAAATGCTAATATGAGTTTAAAAAATATAAATATATAATTAAGATAGGTTTCATATCTTAAGAACATTGCAGTATCTTTTAATTATTATAAATACTATTCAATATTCCATTCGAATTTCCAATTGATTCTTTAATATACTTACATTTACTACATATAATAAATACCTTTTCCATTGATGTGGTGATGATTATTTAATTCACTCTAATTTTACAAATAAATATAAATATAAAGGGAGGAGGCAGCATGCAATGTATCTACCAATTTTGAGTAAAGATCCTTCATTCTTTTAAGCTTTCGCCTCACAAAATCTCACGTCAAGAATATTAATTTCAGACGTATAAAAAAGAATAACTTTTTTCTTTAAAAAAAAAAGAAGAAGAGAAAAGGGAGAGCAAAGAGAATATTCACTAATTCTAATTTTATAAACTATAACAAATAAAAAATAAAAAAGAAGAAGAATTTAAACATTAATTAAAGAGAAGAAACATATAGATAAATAACGAGGGGGAGAGAGAGAATGATATTTAGCAAGCAATTATAAGTTATTAGTGGTCCAAAAAGATAAACCATAAACATTCTTCATCGTTCTCTCTTTTATTACGAGTCTTCTCTTCTATTATGAATGACATGTGTTGTGGAAATATAGTTGGTGATTTTTTTTTTTTGTTTCTCTCTCTTATCTCTCGATAAATACATTATGATACTTATTATTATTGATATTTTAGATTTAGTCATTTTAGTTTTTATTTTTGTATTTTTGTCATTTTTATTTTTGTTAAATTTTTATTTATTTTCAATTTAATTATTGGTTTCTAATTTGCATATATAATATTTTTTTATTCGGTCCTTCTACTTTTTATTTTTTTTCTTATATCCACTTGCCAAAGTTTTTATAACTTTCAATTTTATTCTTCAAATCAAGTTTATTTATTTTTTTAATGATAATAATAATGATTTCAATTTGATCCCTTTTTCTTTTGATTTTTTATTATTTTCCTTAGTTCTTATATCAAAGTTTTTATAATTTTCAATTATATCTTTCAAATCAAGTTTATGGTTTTTATTTTTGCAATAATAATAATAATAATTATAGTAGTGGTAATAGTAGTAATTTTAATAATAATAGCAATAATAATAATAATAATAATAATGATGATGATAATGATGATGGTGATGGTATTACTTATTAATAATAGTAGTAATAGTGATATTGATGCTTTGAATTGATAATTTTTAAAATACTTTTGTATGATTGAAATATTTTATTTTTAATTTTATCATTTAATATTTAATTTATTGAGAAATATTTTATTTCAAGTCTAATGATTTACGGGTCATATATTTAAAAAAGTAACACATTTTTTCTATATAAAAAAGACTTTAAAATTTTTTTTATTTTTATCAAGTTATTCAAGTAATAGAATATGGGTTGTGAATTTAACATGATAATTAATGTTGACTTAGCTATAATTAGTATCATTGTACATTTATCATGATGAATTTTTTATATATATTTTTTACTATATTTCAATCCTTAAATATTATTGTTTATATAATAAAATAATCTATCCCCGCCATAAAATGTGGACACCAAAGCTAGTGTCTGTGTAATAATGATAGTGCTACTCCATCATTGATCAGAACATACAAGGGTACCTTCAAATTGGGTGGCAAATCAACCAACCTTGAAGGCTCTACGACTACAGGTTCCTTATGTTTGACTTAGCGATCTTATGAATCGACTCTATTGATTAAGAATGACCAAACATTGAAGTTTGGTCGAGCGCAGTACCTTCTTTAATTGGTATAAACTATTGTTGAAATTTGAAAAGGACAGAAGCAGCACTTCAAGGGAAGGTGAGCTACCAACGACTTTCTTCTTCTTCTTCTTCTTCTGAGAAATAGAGTACAAACAGAAAATTTGAAAACAAGAACTGAAAGTAGTAAATGGGGTCGTAATTTCCTAGATTCTGTAGCTGCTGCTATTTGATTCAAATTGCTCTCATAAAATTAGGATGGAATTTGTATTGCATCTAAAATGTTTGATGAAGTATCAAGATTTGGTTATTTTTTTTATTTTTTTGGCAAGGTTGTAATGCTAGTTTGGTAGCAAAGTTATAATACTAAATATTACAAGGGCTTTTTAGTAATAGTCATTTCTGTTGATGTTTTTTTGGCACATTAGATATATGATATAAATTATTATACAATTTCCACTAAACTATAAAATGTTAAAGAATAATTTCCCTTCTTTTAATACTATTTGGTCGTCTATATTTTATCTTGGAAGAATAATAGAATACAATAAGACCTTGTATTGACTATAATAATTAGGTTTTTGTTTGTTTCTTGGTGTTGTGTTTTTCTCAAGAATCCATGGTTTTTCCATGGAAAGATTATAATTTTGCTTTGGTACTACACTGTTTTTCTCAAGAGGCCATGCTTTGTACTTCATCACGGACTCGAAGAATCACATGCAATTTCGTACAATTAAATTTCTCTCTTCAGTTTGTACTTGAAGGATTTAGCTGTGAGAAAATCCAGCATTAAACACATATCTGTAGTTATTGTCAAAGAGCTAGACTTGAGAAATATGAAGCAAGTAGATTCTTACATCCGGCATCATATACTAGAACAGTAGAACTTGAAGGTAAAACAACAAACAATCAATTGAAGAACTTCCAGCAAAGCAGCCATTAACTCAATCTTCTGCAATGAATAGCTTCAGTTTAGCACATTAATCATCTTCTTTAAGCCATTAAATTGTCAATGCTCAACCCAATAGCATTTTCTCCGCATTGCTAGGAAGTCTAACTTCTATGTTCTAATGTTCATTAACTCATCACTAGTAATAACGTACAGCTCCAGAATGAGAAGAAAGCTTGTTTAAAGTAAATCAATTGCATCGGATGTCTAGAGAAGTACTTGAAGAGGTTTATTCCAATGACTTTCAGCCACCCCGAGCTTCCCTTCTCGTGGCATCGTGAAGCAGATCAACATCCACGCCCTCTGGAGGAAGTTGAACGTATCTCACCACCGATCCCCTTATGAAACAGTTCCTCACAGAAAGCTGCAATTTAACATAAAATCATTAGATCCAGCTAGCAAGAACATATTGAAAATCCAGAAGAACAGGACTGTCAAATGGGAAAGATAAAAGTACTATGGGCATCATAGCTTGAAGCAAACATAGGATAAAGCAAGTAAACCCAGGGAATTTATTCACAGAAAAACATCAACAACAAGAGCTCAACACAATCCTCGTCCTGAAAACATTCTTTGGGTGCATTTGTGTGTGAATGTCCAGAGATGCGCGTCTTCATGAATTTATACACCGAAAATAGCGCACACCCTCATAGGAACACAAACATGCATGAATATAGAGGACATGGCAGCAGAACTCCTGGCAAAGGCAAATACTCAGTTTCTCAATCCTCGCTCGTATATTGCATGACAATTTCATCAGAGAAGTGAATGGATATTTTTGTGATCCCTATTTAAAATTTTTTGATTTGCAGAAAGAAGTTTACATGTTTTTATAGCAAAATTATACATGATTGGCCAGATCATTGATAGAAAAAATGTCCAAATGCTAAACCCACCCTCTTTATGATCTTTTTTGAAATAGAAGAAAAAAGGAAAGAGAAAACAAAGAATGAAACAATGCTCTCTTCTATTAATAAGAAAAGGAACATTGCAGGAGCAGAATACAAACTCATTGAAGGTGGCAAGCACAGAAACATAAACTTTTCAAGATGTGCTATTTTATAAAAAGTTGGGACCAGATACACAACATCATCATCCATCGCAAATATTAAATCAGCCACAACATAAAATTCCAAAAATATGTGATATGTTTATTTGACATGCATGCTGTCAGCAAGTGTGATTTCTTGCAACTAATTCATCCAACCCACCTTCAGATCATCCTCCTTAAAACAAAACACCCAAAACTCTTGTAAATAGTTACTTTGACATTTTGGAAAAATAATATAATTATGATCTTCAAGAAGAATAGGGAGTTGGATCCATGATAATGCAATCCTAATCAGAATATGATTTACATATGATCTCCAACCTGTAAGTCTACTCATAATCCAACTCTATATGAGCAAGTTAAACCACTATAAGTAGGGGACTTTGAAGCATAACTTAGGGTATGCACACTCAATTGCTTAAAAATCTTTCCCAAGCTTTCTCTCAACTAACAAGCTTGCTAACTTGGGCATCAGAGTGGTCTCCCAAGAACAGCTTCTGGGCCATCCTTAGGTTTTAATTGTTTTACAGGCACAACACATGAGTTCAATGCGGGAAGCAGCGAAGGAGCTTGATATTGACTACCTCGTAGCCTTACTAAACAATTCTAACTTTTCAATAATATGGCTGTTTTTTGCCAAAAACATTTTGGCTGTCTATGGGAATAAACATAACGACAATTCATGATGACATCAATAACACTCTAACTCTTCAACTTTGCTCGCTGGTGTCTACAAGAAAAAGGGTGAGCTCATCCAAGAGATCAAATACAACTATCAATTAAAAACATGATTCATCAAGATAATTGCCATGAATAACAAGGAGTTGGCCAAAACAATTTGTCAGCACATGAAATCGAGATAATCACAACTCAGCTCAGCCACTTATCAAACTTCGATTATTAAAAAAAAAACATGCTGTATCGTTCTTGAAAATTGCATCAACTTGCAAAATAAAACCTCCGTTACTACACAACAGTCATGAACTCCTTAATTTGTTGATTAAACCAGGAGAGAGTGAAATATGGGGAAGCCTCATGTCAAACTGAGGCGAGCTTGGCATATAGTGCCTACCTCAACATAAGTCCTTGACATGCCTAGCTGCACCAGCTTGATACCAGGGTAATTAGCTTGGTGTAGTACCGTGTCCAGATATAAATGACAAGGACTAGTTAGCTAACTTGAAGATTCAATGGAAATGAAACTTATCGTTAATAAGTTGCATGTTTAACACATCATCGGAGATTATGATCATGATAACAGAATTAATGATATGCTGGTATGCTGCTGTCATAAAGTTCACATTTTAGTATCTCCACACTCGGTATGAAATTCTGCTAACCTAGGGAACAAGTTTATTTCCCATTCATGATTAACCTGATCACTATGAGCTGTTGTTTCTCTAAGGACTCGTATAGTGATCAAATTCAGCCAAGTGGTCTACAATATAGCACCACTGAGATCAGATATGAGACAAGGATATCTAAAATAAGGGTCAAGAATGAGCTGCCAGATAGCTTTGAATAACAAATCAACAAAAGCTGCACTCCAATATAGCCTGACAAAGTCACAACAAAGTCACAAGACGAGAAATAAGGGGACGATCAAGCTACAGGATAGCTCAGCATAGGCGCATGATTATAAGAACATCAAACAACCTTTTAAACAAAGCTAGGGTTGCTTGGTCATCACATGTGCTATGAGATAACTGACCTACTTGTAAAGTCAAGGTACTAGACAGCTTGATGACCTAAAACCCAGTCTACAAGATACCCAGGGCCATGACTGAACCCAAGCTACTAAATAAAGATAATTTGGTCACAATAACTTATGTGACAAGATGGCTGAGCTATCTACAGATGGCTTCAGGATCAAGATGGCTAAATTGCACATAACTCTATGAGAAAGATAGTTGAGCTATCAATAACTTGTTCCACTAGATAGCAAAGAAAAGAAAGCTCAAGCCACAAGATGATTGAGCCTATTCCAAACTGATGTAAATGATATCTCAGTAAAAGCCACAAATGAGATACCGGATAGCTCAACTTTTTCTTCAAGAACTAAGTTGCCACACTAAGCGTGCAAACCTTTCCAAGTCTAAAGAAGACTTGTAGTTAAATTCTCAGGGGAGAATAAGAGGATAACAGCTTGTCATCCATAGATGATCAAAAGTAAGCTACGTAGCCCAGTAATAATCACAAAAAGCTACATAGCCCAGTAATAATCACAAAAGAGCTACCGGATAGCTCAAAGAAAGGTCATATAATGTCAAGCCACTAAATGATAGTTCTATTGTTGATTTTACATATCAAAATATCTTAAGAGTGTTTAATAAAAAGCCTTAGTTTGGACACAACTGATCCAGACAAGGAGCTAAGATTGCAAAAGTCCGTAAAGAATTTAAGCTCTACGAATCAGAAGCCAAGGGTCACTTGATTACGAAAAGAACAATATGATTAAACCCACCAAATAGCTTTATGTATGTAGTTGAAATTTAAGGGTTGGCTCATAAGCAGGCTACTATATATCCCAAAATGTCAGCTACAAAATAGAACTGCACCAATATAAGAATAATTTACTTTTTGCAAGAAAAGGTCATCAAAATGACCTAATAATTTTAACTTTAATTCCTGTACAAAAAAAAATCCATACCAAGCTTTCAGTCAATTACATTACATTACGAGCTTGGTAACTTAGGGGAAGGTAATTAGGGTTAAAAATGAAATAATAATAATAATAATAATAAGAAAAAAACATGATTGGGAAATTATTAGGGTTTAAGAGAACAGGAGTGGAGTACCATGTGAGGGTACTTGTCTTGATCGACAACGCGGGTGTTCTCGAGCTTAATGTTGAGGTATTGATCGACAGAGTGAAGAGTTCCTCTAATTGCCAAATCATTCTTCAGCTCTACCGTCACTTCTTTCCCTACCAAATCCTTGAAATACGAAAAGAACAACTGCACCCAAAACCCCTCATTATTCATAAACCCTAAATCATATCATTATCATTAACCTTTTTAATTACAGTCACGAGAAAAAATAGAGATGACTCACCATAATCTCTAACCTATCTGCGTTATGAATGTCTTTCTGTGACTGTTAAGCAACTTATTAGGTCTCCTGCTACACTGCTTTGCTTCGATCGTTATGGAATGGA
>Ga0325401_1001289_pt1 | contig 20962 bp, 7 predicted proteins | sample PopdelMetagenome_FD_205666 | JGI IMG/M metagenome (GOLD analysis project Ga0325401, IMG submission 205666) | Populus deltoides microbial communities from Bellville, Georgia, United States - Xylem-PdKOR-R2 | ecosystem: Host-associated > Plants > Phyllosphere > Stem > Wood/Secondary xylem | place... | reverse complement strand
CAAACCAAAGGTCATTAGTAATATTATTGTTAATAATAATATAATAGTATTATTATTATTAACAATGTTTCCTTGCATGTGTTTCATGGACAATATATCTTATTTTCAATCTAAATCTCTTTCATTTATATTTTAAATAACCCAATTATATCTAAATCGTGCATTTATTAAATTTTATTTCTTGTAATTATTCATCAAATTTAAATTATAAAATAAAAAAAGGAGTAATCATTCATCAAGTTCTATTAACCTCTTTGTCATGTGAGCGTGTTTTTTTTTTCTTAGGATGCAGGCAACATTTCCCCACTACCATTTCTGGAATGTCCTAAAAAACAGTGCAGCTTTCCATCCTCTCTGACATGACATGAAAAGTTGTGCGGTTTCATGATTATCTTTTTAGTGCACATGTCAATCAAGGGCAATCATTCATCAAATTAAAATTATAAAAAAAAGGTGTAATCATTTAATAAGTTCCAGTATCCTCTCTGTCATTTGAGTGTGTTTGTTTTTTTTCCCTTGGGATGCAGACAACATCTCCCCACTATCATATATGGCATGTCCTAAATAACTGTGTAGTTTTCCATCCTCTCTGACATGTCATGGAAAGTTGTGCGGTTTCATGATTATCTTTTTGGCGCAGATGCCATTTAAGGTCAATTATAAAATAAAATAAAAAGAGTAATCATTCATCAAGTTCTAGTAACCTCTCTGTCATGTGAGTGTGTTTCTTTCTTTTTCTTGGGATGCAGACAATATCTCTCCCACTAATATTTCTGGCATGTCTTAAAAAACTATGCAGTTTTCCATCCTCTCTTACATTTCATGGAAAGTTGTGTGGTTTCATGATTATCTTTTTGGTGCACATGCCAATCAAGGTCATTAACAATCAAGGTTAATAAAAAAAAAAAAACCAAAGGTCATTAGTAATATTAGTTTAATAACAACGATAATAGTAGTACAATTATTATTAACAATGTATCCTTGGATATCTTTCATTGACATTATATCTTATGTTAAAACTAAATCTCTTTTATTCATATTTTAAACAAGTCATTTATATCTAAATCTTACTTTTATAAAAAAATTATTTCATGTAATGATTCATAAAATTTAAATTATATAATAACAAAAGTAGTAATCATTCATCAAGTTCCTATAAGCTCTTTGTCAGTGAGCGTGCTTGTTTTTTTTTCTTTGGATGCGAACAACATCTCCCCCACTAATTTTTCTAACATGTCCTCAAAAACTTAGTTTTCCATCCTTTTTGACATGTCATCAACAGTTGTACGGTTTCATGATTATCTTTTAGTTGCACATGCAATCAATGTCAATAACAATCAAGGTTAATAAAGAAACCAAAGGTCATTAGTAATATTACTGTTAATAATAATGATAATAAAGAAACCACAGGTCATTAGTAATATTACTGTTAATAATAATGATAATAATTGTACTATTATTATTAAAAATGTTTCCTTGCATGTGTTTCATGAACAATATATCTAATTTTCAAACTAAATCTTTTTTATTAATATTTTAAATAAGTCATTTATATTTGAATCGTGTATTTATAGAAATTTATGTCCTGTAATCATTCACCAAATTAAAATTATAAGAAAATGAGTAATCATTCATCAAATTCCAGCAACCTCTTTGTCATGTGAGCGTGTTTTTTTTTCTTGGGATGCAGACAACATCTCCCCTACTAACATTTCTGGCATGTCCTAAAAAACAGTGCAGTTTTCCATCTGCTTTGACATGTCATGGAAAGCTGTGTGGTTGGATGATTATCTTTTTGATGCACGTGTCAATCAAGGTCAAACCTTCATCAAGTTAAAATTACAAAATAAAAAAGGAGTGATCTTTCATCAAGTTCATGTAACCTCTCTGTCATGTGAGCGTGTTTGTTGTTTTTTCTTAGGATGTGGACACCATCCCCCCTACAAACATTTCTGGCATGTCCTAAAAAAAATTGTGTAGTTTTCCGTCCTTTCTGACATGTCATGGAAAGTTGTGCGGTTTCATGATTATCTTTTTAATGCACATGCCAATCAAGGTCAATAACAATCAAGGTTAATAAAGAAACCAAAGGTCATTAGTAATATTACTGTTAATAATAAATATAATAGTAGCACAATTATTATTAACATTGTATCCTTGCATATCTTTCATGGACATTATATCTTATGTTTAAACTAAATCTCTTTGATTCATATTTAAACAAGCCATTTATATCTAAATTGTGCTTTTACAAAAATTTATTTTTTCTAATCATTCATCAAATTTAAATTATAAAATAAATAAAAAAGAAGTAATAATTCATCGAGTTCTAGTAACCTCTCAGTCATGTGAGCGTGTTTGTTGTTTTTTTATTTGGATGTGGACAACATCCCACCGCCCCTAACTTTTCTGGCATGTCCTTAAAAACTATGTAGTTTTCCATCCTTTGACATATGATTGAAAGCTATGCAGTTTTATGATTATCTTTTTAATTAACATGCAAATAAAAGTCAATATCAATCAAGGTTAATAAAAAAACCAAAGGTCATTAGTAATATTACTGTTAATAGTAATGATAATAGTAGTACTATTATTATTATCAATGTATCCTTGCTTGCATATCTTTCATGAACATTATATCTTATTTGCAAACTAAATCTCTTTGATTCATATTTTAAACAAGTCATTTGAATCTAAATTGTGCATTTATAAAAATTTATTTCCTGCAATCATTCATCAAATTCAAATTATAAAATGAAAAGAAAAAGAGTAATCATTCATCAAGTGGTATTAAAGTAGGTCAGCATTCAGATCAATAGCAAATCGTGAAGAGAATTGTGGAGGATTTGGTGACAATCATCTATGTGACGGTGATCAGGGGATGCAAGCTATTTGAGATCAGCTAAATCATCGTTAGAGATAGTAGCTTTAGAGGGACAAATGCAAACTGGGTTGGGTGACATCAATATCGGAGTCAATAACCTTACAACCAGGCTTAAAGCATTAGTATTGCACGTAAACACGAACTAGGAAATAACAAAGGCATGTGCCTAGAATGACGCCAACGACAAACCTATCCCTGAACTAGTTCATGCAAATTCTCATGGCCAGTATCACAATGGTATTCTTCTAATAAAGAAGATGGACGTAAGGTTGCTAGAAATAATACATATGATCAAGATTATCATATGAAGGTTGAGATTTCTTGTTTTGGTGGTGATTTAGGAGTAGAGGATTTTCTTGATTGGTTAGTTGAATTTGATTGATTTTATAAGCATACAAGAGTTTCATATTCAAGGATGATAAAAACTATAGGGTTTACATTGAAGCATGGGACCTTAATCTAATGAGATAGGCTATTGGAAACTAGGAGGCAATAAGGTAGAAGACCTATTAAGACTTGGGAGCACATGAAGTAGTTGTTGAGAGGTAGATTTTTGCCTCTTGATTTAAAAGACCTCTTCCTTAAGTATCAAAGATGTTTATAAGATTCTCAAAACTTGCATGAATATACAATGAAATTTTTGCTCCTAGCCGAGTGAAATAATCTACATGAAACTTGTTGCATGTCGAAGCCAAAATACACATATTATTGAAAATTAGAGTCCCCACCTAGAAATTAAAGGAAACTAAGGATCCTAAAAAAATAAGCATTAGTTCTAGATATTCAGGTAAGAGGTTAACTATACTTAAGATAAGAACAATGTCATCCATAAAGCATCATATTTTATGAAATGTTATCTTTACTATATGTTCACTTAAATTTATTTTTTTTTATTGTCATCAATTATCCTAATTAATTGTTTTTATTATTTTTTATTTTATAAAAAGTTTGACATTAGTCTTCAAATACATTAAGATTCCTAAAGGAATCTTCATTGAAATTGCTAAAAAATAAAAATAACTCGCATGTGATTTTCACATTTGAACATCGATCGTTTTAAAAAAGGATTAGTCAACTAAGCCATTTTTAAGACGTGGTTCCATATGAATAATAAAAATTGAATTGGAATTTAGCCCATTCACTATGGTGAATTGCAAAACAAACCCGAAAATCATTATTATTATTCTATGAGCTTTAATAAAACCATGCATATTGACACAACCCAAGTTATCAATTCGTATACTTGGAAAATATAAGGAAGCATTTGTTATAATTTTTCTTTTGCATTTTGTTTTTATACTTTTTTATAAGAATGTCACTATCAATAATAATTAAAAAAAAATTGGACTTTCACAAAAATAAAAATAAAAAAAATATGTACAAAATTTAAACATATAATTTAGCAATAAAATATTTATTTGGGTTGAAATTGGGCATGATCTGGAAAAACATTAAAAAATACCACTGGACCACGTGGCGCGCATGCATCCACATGCTGGCTATTTCACCAATCTTAGGATTACACCCACGTGCCTTCACTCACCATTTATATCCTGCAAAGGGACTGAATTAATTTGACCACCAGCTCCTTTTCTTCTCCTGTTGCCAGGCCTCTTTTTTTTTCTTTTTTTTTTTTGTCTCTCGGTGTTTCTTCTCTTTTCAGCTGGGTTGTCGTCGAGATAGTTGGGTTGGGTTTGATTGGTTCAGTTTTAAGAAGTGGGGTCTGCTGGATTGTTCGCGTGAAGGGGGACCTGCCTTCTGGTTTCGACAGTGGATCCTAAGGTCTGTGAGAGGGCGGTTTTCATGGTGATTGATAGCTGTAGAACGCATATGGTGGCTCAGGGCTGTGGGATTTGGAAATTATTCTTGAATTTTAAATTTCTTTCACTCCAAATTAAATCAAGTTAAACTATTTTTTAAATATTCTCTTCAATTGAGACCTTTACAATGACCACAAAAAACTATCAAACTCAATTTGTTTTTATTTGTGATACTCTATTTATTATTGATCTAATTTCAAACCTCAACTTTTTTTGTATTGTTTTCTTTTTTTGTTTTTTTGACACACAAGAATTAAATACAAAAAATAAAGAAAATAACTAACATTAATTAAAAGATATTTTTTTATTTTTTTTTCAAAATATATACAAAAATAAAAATAAAAAATTAGATTACAACAAAACTGACGGGCAATAAGTATAAGTAAATGGATTGAAACTTGCCATCAAAGATGGAATTGGGCTACAAAGGAGGGTTCCTGCCACAGAGCCTTGACTTACACCAGTAGAGAAGGGTAAGCAGCTATAAATAAAAAATTAATCCAAACAACCTAATGTTGGTTGTGGTTATGATAAAAATATGCCTCAAGCAATTCCTTGCGAGGATAAATAGAAAAAGAGATAATCCTCATGCTAAGCCACTTTTAATAAAGTGTTATCGATGCCATTAAAAAGGGCATAAATTCAATGTATATCCTAGGTTAGTTGGTCGGTCATCGGAACCTTCAAAATATAATTTTGACTTTACTTATCACAAATAAAATAAATTCATAATATGATTTTGAAAACCAGAGTGAACCCATGGGAAATTTTGTTTAATCTTCCTATTAAATATTGAAATAAAAAAAACTAGGGATTTGAATAAAAAATTAAAGAAACAAAATTCTGAAAATAAAAATAATAAATTGATATGTCATTAACTCAGTTCAAAGGTCCAGACATTCATTCCTATAAATTTTCATTCCTATAAATTTGTTGATCATCAAAGTAAAACAAATATTCTTACAATTCAAGCAAATAAATTCAATGTCTCTTAAAGTTAAAGGAAATCGAGGAGATTTTGACTAAATTAATTAGATAAAGCTTTCTCATCAATTTTTTACCATCAAATGAATTAGACATTGAAAACCAATTTTAATTCACACTGCAGTAGCCTTACAAGCACAGTCTGTAAAATTTATTCTAAGCAACCGTTCAAAAAATTCAACAATTTAACTTAGCTTATTCATCCCTAATAAATTAAAGTAATAGTTGCAGCAATCAAGTTAACTCATTTGCTTTTTATTCTAGACCCTAACAACAATTATAGATTAAAAGAAACTAGAAAGTGTTGAAGATTCTGAAGTAATTAAGGCTGATTTGAACCTGATTTATAGAAAATAAAAACAGAAAGTCAAATTTCTTTTCCATAAATCAGATTCAAATAATAATACCTATTTATGTGTAGTTAATAGTTGTCCTAATATAGATTTGTAGATGTTGTATATACTTAGGAATCTATTTTGAAATAAGATGAGAAATCAGAATTTAAGAATTTTTCACATGGTATTAGATCTTTAAATCGAGCCTATCTTTTTTCTTCTGAACCTACCTTCTCTCTGAACTTGGAATTCCTTCTCTTCCCTTCTCTTCTCTTCTCATCTGTCCTGACAACCCTAGTCACTTGATCTAGCAAACCTGTCCAAATCTGAAAAACATGTTTGAAAACACTACAAAAGAAACCTAAATATCAGGGGAATTATAGAGTTTACAGTCATCCTACCGACTGAATGGACAAAACTATCTGAAGTAGTCACAAATAGTGAAAACCTTTCTCAAAGGAAAAGGAAAGATCAATCATATGATGGACAACCCTTCTAGTCCAAAAGACCCAAATACACTCTAAAATGAAGAAGACTCCATAATTATGTCATGGTTGTGGAACTCTATAATGTTAGAAGTTTGTGGGCCTTATATGTTTCTGATTACAACAAAGGATATATGGGATACAGTGAGACAGACATATTCTAAAGTAAAGGATGTTGCGTTAATCTATTAGATTAAGACGAAGTTTTCAATGACCAAACAAGGTAATATGATGGTTACTGAATATTACAATACTATGAAAAGTTTCTGGTTAGAATTGGACTACTATCAGGATTTTAAGATGCAATGTAGTGATGATGCTGTAATTCTAAAAAAGTATATGGAAAGAGAAATGATCTTTGAATTTCTTGTAAGAATCAACATAGAATTTGATCAAATGTGAGTCCAAATACTTGGAAAGGAATCTCTACCCTCACTCAATGAGGTGGTCTCATTGATAAAGGCTGAAGAAGGAAAGAGAATTATGATGCTTGATGTCCCTAATATTGAAGGGGATGATAACTAATAACAGAAACCTGAGTGATGCCATGAATGGTGCAGAAGTGGTGAAGACTGAAAGGAAAAACTCCCTAAAGATGATCTGTTTTGTAACTATTGCAATAAGTTTGTTTTGTAACTATTGCAATAAGACAGGTCATAAAAAGGAGACCTACTGGAAAGTCCATGAAAAACCACCAAGGATAGGGCATAATGGAGGATACAAATGGAACCAATCAAGAAGACATGCAAACTAGGCAAATTCAGAAGAGCCAGCCCATAAGTCTAACACCCTAAAGGTTGGGGTTCAATAAGGAGGAGATTGGACGCATAAAAACGATACTCTACACAATGGAGAAACCATTTGGGTCATGCTCTCTTGGTATGTTAACTTTTTTTATTGATGTAATGGAAGAGTGTGAAGTTGTTTTTGTATGGCTGGAATAACGTAGTTAAGCACTTGCACTTGTTGAGAGAGTCATTAAAGACCTAAAAGTATTAAAATCCTTATGATAAGGAGATCAATTACTCTTCTTTGTCTTGGAGTTTCATCAGTCATAGACAATATTTTTTATGAACAACAAAAGGGAATGAACTAGATTTTTTATTGAGATTCTCACATGCGACTCTATTAATGAAGTCATGAAAAACTTCAAACATATTAGGCTTTCCTTAGTTAAGTACTATGTTGGTGACTAACTTACAAAACAAGTTCCATGTCAAGATAGGGGATCCTTTGATGCTTAAGTTAACAAATATAATAAGAATGTGTGTGTAAAAAAATGTATGTAATGAATGATGTAAGTATGCTTGAGTGAGCTTAGTTAACGTATATGAGCTTGAATGCGTTGTCTTCAAGACCTTATAGATACAGAGGAACATAGCTTATCTTATAGGAAGATTATATGGTAGAGAGGGAAAAACGACGGGGAATATCTGGTTTCCTATAAAGTTGACTGCTTGATTGGCATGCCAGACTTGCGGGGATAGATTAGTGCTTGAAAGTAAATCATTATTGGTAAGAGTGGCAGGCCACGAAAGGCAAAGAATGTTGATGCAAAGTTAGATATAGATTGGAAAGGTTAGCCTAAAAAGTTAATAAGAGATTGTTTATTAATGAGAGAAGGTGGTATGGTGTGTGGTGGATGGTTCATGCTTCTAGAGGAAAATATTCTGAAACATGCGCAAACAAGAAAGGGTGAAAAGGAGAGAGAGAGAAGATGAGTAGCTTAACTGCTGCTAAGGTGACAGCAACCCCTTTCTAGCTAGCCAGACCCAGCCTTGCTGTTGCAGATAACCCCAGTCTGGGCCGAAAAGGCTCTGCCAGGGGCTGCTGCATGCTACCCCGATCTGGGCTGCATCATTATCAATCAACACAAACATACTAATATGGTGAAAAACTTATTCGTTTGCATTCAATGAGACAGTCAAATTTTAATCACCCCATGCATCGCAAGACATTTCAAAATAATATAAGTAGAAGAAGTCACAAAGTTAGAGAAAAAGAAAATGAAAAAATAATCACCCCAATCGACTGGGCTCTCTTTGTAAGGGTCTTTGATTTTTTTATGTTTTAATTTAAATTTATTTAAATTAATTCATTTACAATATATTTACAAAATTATTTTTTAAAATATAGTTCACCTTTTTTATATAATATTAGCTATTGCTCTTTGTTATAGCCTTTCATGATTGTTTTTTAATTATTTTTTTAAAATTTATTTTTGTTATCTTTTCTTTGCATATCTTCAAAAAGAATTACAAAAAGTTACGTGTGACAATGTGCTAGTGGTGTGTTGTTCTTATATTCTCATAATGAAATTATGTTTTTTTTTTTAATTTGAGAGATGTATTTTTATTTTAAATTATCTAGATTTTTTATATTTATTCTAATTGCTTTCAGTTTTATCAAATTTTAAAATCAAGATAAAAAAAATAATTTAAACCAATAATATGTGTTACAATCAGATTCTAAAGAGAATACATTCAAGCCTGCATGTTTGAAGAAAAATATATTAATAAGGAAACGAGGAATTTAAATCCATTCTTTAAACCAATTTAAATGAGTGATAAGCGTGTGTTCCTATAAGGCTTTGCTCGCATGAAATTAACAAAATACTAAAGATATGTTAAATCATTATAGTTATACTCGTAAAATATGATTTGATATAATAGTATTTTGTGTTTTTTTAGATTTTTTTAATTTTATTTTTTAATATTAGTTTTTTTTAATTATGCTTTATAATCTTTTAATTTTTTTTTTGTTGGGTTATATTACAATCTCGTGAATTTAGTTTTTTATCTTTTTATTTCAATTGTCAATATTGAATATGTTGGAAGTGAACTTTATAATTTTTTTCGATTTGCTATATGAATTTGCCTCAGTCTCATGAACCAAATTGCAAGTTTAATAAGTTAACTAAGGTTAACTTAATTTTTTTTTTTGCTGCTTTTTTTAATTAATATTTTTTCAATTTCATCCTTCAATATTGAGTTGGTTAGAAATTGAGTTTCATAATTTTTTTATTTTCTTTCTATAAGGTTATCCTGATCTCATGACCTAAATCGCGAGTTTAACAGGTTAATCCTTGAGTTGACTCCATTCATTTTTATTTTTTAATTGAATATTTTTTTAATTGAATTTTGTATTTTTTTTCAATTTGCTTTATATGGAATTATCTTGATGATTTTGGTAGGTTAACTGAGTTGACTCAATTTATTTTTTTAAATCCTTTTGTAATTGAATTTTTCTTTCAATTTCACCCTCTAACAACTTAATCTTCTTCCTTTTTATTTATTTTTTCTTTAATTTCATCCTTCAATATTAGGTTATTTGAAAATTAAGCTTCTTGATTTTTTTTTTCAATTTACTTTATATGGAGTTATCTTGATCTCATGATTTTAATTTTTTTTACTCAATTTCAATTTTTAATAGTGGATGTGTTGGAAATAGAGTTTTATATTATTTTTTATTTTCTTTTTATGAGATCATCATGTTCTCATGATCCATTTCACGAGCTTAACAAGTTAGCCCAAGTTGACTTGAGTTGTTTTTTTGTTCTTTTTTTTTATGTTATCCTTTAACATTGGATTAGTTGAAAATTGAGTTTCATGATTTTTTTTTTCTATGGAGTTTTCCTAATCTTATGATTAGGGTTGGCTCAGATAGTTTTTATTGTCCATTTTTTTAATTTGATGTTTTTTTTTAATTTTATCCTTGAACATTAAATTGATTAGAAATTGACCTTCATAATTTATTTTGATTTGCTTTTTATAAGGTTATTACGGTCTCATAACTCGGGTCACAGATTTAATAGGTTAACCCAAATTGATCTATTATGTCACTAGCTCAATATTTATAAAAAAAATTTTATCAAATATATCATCATATCAATATTGAGAAAAAAAATATCATGCAATATATATTATATTTTAAGTTTATGATTTTTTTTATTATAAAATATATTATTAAAGCTTGAATAGACATGCTAATGATCTAATTTAATATTAAATAAAGTGAAAGTGGATTTAATAAAATTAGTTGATTTGATAGGGCAATTGATTATCTCGATTATCTTTATCAAAATCCAAATGAGATTTTTTTTTATTGTTCTCAAAATAATATAACTTGAATAATATTAAATCAAAGCCGTTTTTAAATTTATCCACCCAACCTTTATTAGTGCTTGAACTTAGCTAATTTAATAACTTCGTACTATATGCCCCTGTTACCTTCCAAACAGAGAGAAAAATTGTAAACATGCATACATAAATAAATAAATAAATAATAAATTGAAAAAAAAAATATACAAGGGGACTGCTTCGTGAAAACGTGAATAATCACTGACCAGCCTAACGTGCTGTCTGGTAGTACAAGTATATCATCCGTTATATATATATATATATATATATATATATATATAGACACACACGCTCTTGCATCTTCTTCTGGTAGAAATTATTGAATCGCAAAGCTGTCCAAACCATTTGGATCTTCTCTTCTCGTGTGATTTTTCCACCAAAGTCATCCGAAATGAACGACGCAGATGTCTCCAAGCAGATCCAGCAGATGGTCCGATTCATCCGCCAAGAAGCAGAGGAAAAGGCCAACGAGATCTTAGTTTCTGCTGAAGAAGTAATTCTTCCCTCTTTGCTTGTTTTTGCTGAATTGCTTGATGGGTTTTTCAGTTTTGATCTTATTGAGAAAATGTTTTCTTCAAGGAATTCAATATTGAGAAGTTACAACTGGTTGAGGCTGAGAAGAAGAAGATCAGGCAAGAGTATGAGCGTAAAGAGAAGCAAGTTCAAGTTCGTAAGAAGATGTAATTCTCTCCCATTTTTTATTGGTTAACTTTTTGGTAATTATGCTGTTTATTGATTGGTGGGGCTGTGTTGTGCTGTTAAATTTGATTGCTTGTAGTTGTTATCTTGTGAACAGTTAAGTGAAGTGATGCTAATCATGGAATTTGTTAGTGTTGAAATTGAATTTTATTATTTTTGTTTTGTTAAGTTTCAAACACTTTATTTATTTATTTATGAAGGGAAATTATAAAAATATGGACCGGTTTGAAACTGTGTAGGATAGGATAGATTACTAGTTTGATTTTATTGAAAGGAGATCAGGATTGGATTTTGAAATAATTTTACGTTGATTTGTGTAGGTAGAGAATGAGATTATTTTACTCAGTTCTGATCAGGAGTGGTGGTGATGAAGTGACGTTTGTTTTGTTGGTTTTTATGGGCAGTGAGTATTCGATGCAGCTTAATGCTTCTCGGATCAAAGTGCTTCAAGCTCAAGATGATGTAGTTAATTCCATGAAAGATGTAGCGGGAAAGGATCTTCTGAATGTCAGCCAACATCACCATCGGTACAAGCATCTTCTCAAAGATCTCATTGTTCAGGTCATTATTGAATAACCAGCATGCCCATTTGCTTTTCAGTTGCTTTTAAATTGAAGAAAATTGTGGAATTGCTTTGCCACGTGTAGTTCATGAAGTTTTGGTTGATGGGGCTTTTTCACTTGTGTTCGTCTGTATCTGTATCAACTCTTGATACATGCACATGATGCCTACATTTCAGTTGTTAGATAGATGCACTTGATGTTCCCTACTGAGCATTTTTGTTTTTTTTATAAAATGAAGTGAATTTTAATCTACTAACACTCTGATGATGGCTTGAGCTTTGAGGGAATCATCTGATGAAACTTTTTAACTTGCAGATACATTTTAGACGATGATTGGTTGTTTGTAAATTAGATGAAGAAATGAAAAATTGTATTACCAGGGAATGCTCAGAAATGACCATTATGATTTCATATTTAACAGGAATGCGGTGTTATATACATGAATAAAGTATTGTGCTCATAATCTGGATATTCTTTCTTCATTTTTTTCCCAGAGTTTACTCAGATTGAAGGAGCCTGCTGTCTTGCTACGTTGCCGGAAAGATGACCATCATTTGGTGGAGTCTGTCCTGCATTCAGCAAAGGAAGAATATGCTGAGAAAGCAAATGTTTATCCCCCAGAAGTCATTGTAGACCACGATGTCTATCTTCCACCTGCTCCTAGCCATCATAATGCTCATGGTCCTTTCTGGTAAATTGTTCATGAAAATCCAAGAAACTAACCTGAGTGCATATACTTATTCATTCATTAATAGCTGTTTGTGTGGGGCTTCTGTGGGTCTTATCAAGTGTGTGTTGTAGTTTGTTCTTAATTGTGGTCGCCATAGTAAATTTATACCTGCTGTTGATTTCCAAAATTTTCTAGTTGCATAATTCACGTTGCTAATTGTATCATATAACTTAGGGTTTCCAAATTGCATAATATGTAACCAATGAGTGTAAGGTTTCAAATGACTTATCTTAAAAAGTCACTCTTTGGTATCTAAGATACTGGAGATGGAAAAACAAAGTTGACTTTGGTATATTTTGTTGTGAAGCTCTGGAGGTGTGGTGTTGGCATCTCGAGATGGGAAGATTGTGTTTGAAAATTCTCTTGATGCGCGGTTGGACGTTGTATTTCGTAAAAAACTTCCCGAGGTATGTTCAATAAATTATCGTTATTGATGTTACTATTTTTTTCCTGACCTCTCCATGCACTCTAATCCCTTAATAGGATACTCATATCAATAGAATGAATGAAAGAGAATTGAACTTGTTCTTAGAAAAGGAACAATCATGAATGATTATGAAGTGCCCAATTATTATTATTTTGAAAAAAAGGGTTGTGAGGTAGCCTACAAAAAGTGGAACAACATTTTAGATTTTTTAGGACTGCTTATTTTAGAAAGAAACACGGTCTAATTTTAATATTTTAGTTTCCCTATGTTTTCTATTTTCATTAGGACTTCTTATTTTATTACACCCTCCGCGGACATCAACTTTAAGGTATTATTATTGAATAAAAAAATATAATTTTTCTCCAAAATTGACTGTGTTTGTGTTGTTTGGTGATCTTGTTGGTGGTTCTACATCTTCTAAATCACCACTACACTTAATAGTCATTAAGAGTAAGAATAATGTTAGTTCTTAGATTTGTGTTAACTCAGTATTTCTTCTTATTATTGCTAATTATTATTGTTTTAGCACATCGAAATTTATAACTAATCTTCAAAAAGACGTTTAGTCCTAACTTGAATAAATTTTAGTTTTTGTTGAAACACATGGGATAATGTAAAGAGGATGGGGGCTTTCTGATGTAGTTAGGTGTGCTATAATAAGTGATTCTAAGCAGTCAGGTGCAAATTTACCACAACTAGATAAGGATTTGTCTCAGACATATTACATAGATGGCCTGACAAATATATTTATAGACTAGTGAAATAGATCCAGGCCCAAGAGGAGGTCTGGCCGCGCCAGACTAAAATAATGACAAAAAAAGGCCATAACTTTTGATTTTACCGTTGGAATCGCTATTTTGGTCATCGGATCTTTAGATTTTACAAATCTCGCCCTGGGGCCTTGGTTTTGACCGTTTTTGTGATTTTTCCTTGTTATTTTTGGATTTCATGATTCTTTCCTTTATAATTTTGGATTTTTATTTTGTTTTCTAGGTGAGGTAGGGTTTTTGGCCTCTTTAAGGCTTCATAAACCTCCTAAAGAGAGGGCTTGAGGATTGATATTATAAAGAAAATAAAACCTCCAAACTTGGGGCTCACATTTGCAGCCCATTTTGCTCATTAAAATTCCCGTGTTCTTTCTTTGTTTGTTGTTGTCTTTAGCTTTTGCCTGTATCAGTTGGTATCAAGCCCAATGATCCTAGGTTTATTTGTTGTTGTGTGTTGCAATCCCATAGAAGAGAATTTATTTGTTGTTGTGTGTGCTAACAAACCATGGTGGGAAAAGGTCGTGGAGCAGAGTGTGGCCAAGAAGGGGATGGGGAGCTCCCCCATTGACAAGGGAACATCCAGAAGCTCGCTTTTGAAGACATGCAAAGGCAGATCACATAATTAACCTGTAGGTTAGAGGAGAGAGACTTGCGAGACCAGGGATAGTGTGACTTGGGCTAAGAGAGTGATCATGGGTCCCTAGTTGGTACTGCAAACTACTAGTGTTATTCTTTGAGAAATTATTTGAAGTAAATTGTGATGCTTCTGGAGTAGGCATTGGGGGAGCTCTTAGCCAAGGTGGGCGCCCCATCGCCTTTTTTAGTGAGAAACTGTCTTACTCAAAGTACTATTCCACCTATGATCTGGAGTTTTGCGCTATTGTTTTGACTTTAAAGCATTGGAGGCATTACCTTTTGCTGAAGGAGTTTATTTTAATTACTAACCATGAGGCTATGAAGTACATAAATGGGTAGCATAAGTTGAGTCGTCGACATGCGAAATGGTATCGATTTTGCAAGAGTTCACTTTTTCATTGAGGCACCAATCAAGCAGTTTAAATAAGGTAGATGATACTCTCAGTAGACGTGTGACTTTACCCATGTGCTAGGATTTGATACTTTCTGAGCTGTATTCGGGGGATGCATCATTCAGTCAGATTTATGTTGAGTTAACAAAGAGAGGTAAACGAGATAATTATGTGTTTTTAAACAGTTATCTTTTTCATAGTTAGTAGCTTCGTGTTCTAGTTTGCTTTTTGCGAGAGCATATCATTCGTGAACTACATTGTGAGGGGTATTTTGGACAGGATAAGACATTGACTCTAGTATCCACATGTTATTAGTGGGCTAAGTTACCAAGACAGGCTTCTAACTTTGTCAAAAGGTGTGTTGTTTGTCAGAGGTCCAAAGGGGCCTTATTGAATGTTGGGTTGTACACCCTGTTACTAGTTCTTGATGCTCCATGGCTAGACGTAAGCATGGATTTTGTATTGGGCTTACCTTGTACACAACGGGCTATGGATTCTATTTTTGTTGTTGACAGGTTCTCGAAAATGATCTATTTTATAGCCTGTCGAAAGACTATGGATGCATCTTGGGTAGCCTAACTTTACTTCAATCAGGTGGTTTGTTTGCATGGCATTCCTAGGTTCATCACTTCAAATAGGAATGTCAAGTTCATAAGTAATTTTTGGAAGAGTTTGTGGGGAAGGATGGGAACTCAGTTGAATTTTGGCAATGCTTATTACCCTTAGACAGATGGGCAGACAAAGGTAGTTAATAGTAGTCTCGGCAACTTACTGTAAAGCTTGGTTGGAGATAAGGTAAAATAGTGAGATAAGACATTGTCATAGGTGAAGTTTGCTTATAATATATCTCGAAATTGGACCACCTAACTAAGTCCCTTTAAGATTGTCTATAGGTAGAATCCTTCTGGAGTACTAGAGTTAATTCACATACCTCGCATTGGACGCATGAGCATCAAAGCTACTGACATGGTAGATTACTTATTTGGCATTCATAATAGGTCAAGCAGACAATTAGTGACAACAATGTCATGTATAAGGCCCTGGCTGATACTCATCATAAAAGAGTAGTGTTTGAAGTTGGTGATTTGGTATGGGCAATCCTTACACGTGACAGGTTTCCAGTGTGAGTATAACAAGCCTAAGGAAAGGAAGATAGGTCATTATGAGGTGTTGTAAAAGATAAATGATAATGCCTACATGATTCGTCTTCCTCATCATCTGAAAACTTCTAATGTCTTCAATGTTCAGCACTTCACTTCTTATTTAGAGGAGAAACAAAACTTGAGGATGAATTCCCTCCAACCTAGGGAGAATGATGTAGTTGGACTTGCGATAATGGATGATTATAAGCAGTTAAGTACAGGTCTATCATAGCTAGATGATGATCTACCCTTGATAAATTACATGGATGGCCTAACAGATACATTTATGGACTAGTGGGACATTTCTAAGCCCAAGAGGAGGTATGGTTATGTCAAATCAGAATAACGGCTTAAAATGGTCATAACTTTTGATTCTATTGTCGGATCTTTATATTTTAAAAATCACACCTCAGGGCCTCAGTTTTAGCAGTTTTTGTGATTTCCTTGTTATTTTTGGATTTCATGCTTCTTTCCTTTGTAAATGTGGATTTTTATTTTGTTTCATAGTTGAGGTAGGGTTTCTGGCCTATTTAAGGCTTTGTAAAACTCTTAAAGAGGACTTGAGGATTGTTATTCTAGAGAAAATAAAACTTGCGAGCTTGGGATTCATATGTGCAACCCCTTTACTTTTTCTTTTTTGGCCATCAATCAATAGTCCTGCAAAGAGGATAAGGACAGTTTGATTGGATCTGAAATGCTAGGAGGTTATTTTTTTAATGAAGAAAGAGTGCAGAAATGATTTTTAGATGAAACTTGCAGCACGGGCATCTGCTATTTGACTTTAAACTTCCTTTTCTAATCCTCTAGTATGAGTTCTGTGTAAGAGGTGGAAGTTCCTTTAAAGACGTAATTATTTAGTATAATTTATGGGTCAAAGTTGTTCACTAGTCTGACTAACTTCTTATGATTTTCCTTTTTTTCTCAACTTTCTTTGTCAGTTTTATGCGGGTATCTCTTTAAGAATTAGAGATTCTTTTACAAAACCTCCCTCATTCTTATTTCCATACATGCTATTGCAAACAGAGTTCTGTGAGAAGTTATATTAGTATTTTTCCCATTATATGACCTTTTTTTGTCTGCAAATTGCTGAAAATTTTAGTGCTACCTTGGAAAGGCCAAATCGAATGGCCTGCATCGGTGTAACTTGACATCTCAGGAAAGCTTTGTGATTGCGTATGTTGTTTAGCTACTCATTTGTATAACATGCATGACATTGCAGCTTTGCTAAGTATTGTTGAATTTGTTACCCTAATGCTGTCATGGCTTCTTATTGCAGATCCGCAAGCTGCTAGTTGGTCAGGTTGTATAATGGAATGGCGTGGCCTATGCATGATGGATGGTTTGTATTGTTGTTTGGTGCCTGGATAATTTATGTCCAATATTTGAAGACCAAGAGATTATCATCAATTCTTTGGTTGTTTATTTTAAATTTCCTGTTTGCGAAATACCTTTATTTCTGAAATTAGTGAAGCTGGTACCTGGTTTGGTGCTTGTATCCTCCTAGACACCTCAAGGCACTCGTTTTCAATAAGAAATAAAATATCAAGTGTTTTGATCAAGTCATACCGTTTTAATCCTTCTCCCTCGCTGTGCCAAACCTTCCTGTTCCCTAGTGTAACTTTTACCTGTTGAGTATCTGTTGTGCGGCGGCCCTTCCACTTGATGGAACTAGAGGAGCGCGGAAGGGAAAAGACATGAACCTATCAAGTTCATGCTTGAATCCTATATAGGTGCCTTTATATGTCTGTTCAATTCTTACAGAGACTTTTCAGATAGGATTTTAGGCACCCTCTGAGAAGATTTGAATCCTTGCCAACGATTGCCGTTATCTTTGGCATTAAAGGATTATTGTAATTGTTGCAATGGGGGGTGAGCGAGTGAGTTAGGACTAATTCAGATAAGAGAGAAGTAAAGGCAAATCTTTTGTTGAAAAAAGCTGACAACGATTTTAAACAGTATAAAGTGCTTGTTTCGCATTCCAGTTGTGGGTGTTTCTGAAAACCTTTTATAGAGCAATTTGAACAATGAAATGCCATGGTTGGATTCAGCATTTACACTTGTGTTCTTACCAGTTCATTAAATAGGCTCCATTCTTATCAATTCAACCTATTAAATATTTGTTTTTTTAATTTCCATCAATTTGGGTATAATTTCTTGATTTATAGTGTAGTTGTGGAACAATTATTTCATAAACTTCTAGACCAATTTTCAGATTTCATAAGAATTCTTCGAAGAAATTGAAAATCAACTTTCTCGATTGAATTATTCCTTGTACAACTCAATCTAGTAGAAATATTAATAGCCTAGATATTAATATTCATCATCCAACAAAGAAGATCTTGGTATCAACAAACTTAGATGGGAACCATTCTTTTCTAAAATCTATTATCCAAATTTAGTTTTGTTACAATAAAAATCTACGATTATTCAGCACAAATACAATTTCAATTCTATCTGTAAATAAACCTCTATGGATTACCAGAATAATAACTTTGCAATCTACTTCAACAGATGACCATCGCGTCTAACATTTAATTTGTTATTTTAAGGTAAGCCAACCAATCCATAACGCTATCCAAAGCTTAGTAATTATTGTTGTTGTTGATGAAAATGATCCAGACAATGTTGTCTCCTTGAGAGGAAAACAGAAGGAGGTAGAAGAAGACAAATTCTTAAAAAAACAACTTTTATGTATTACCAAACCGAGCATAAAGACAAGTGCGCACCAACCTCTTCATTTAGGTCAATAACTATGATAAAGGTAATAACGACGCAAACATGCTAAGCATAACCTGAAATGGCAGCGCTACACCTTTACGTCGGCTCCGTGAATGTGTTCTTCTGATTGTTTTCCCAGTACTAGAATTGGTTCTGAAGATAATTCACTCCCTTCTTGTTCAATTGGAAGGCCTTGGCGAGAACACAGCATGAGAAAGAGATTTCATTAAGAAATCAGTAACAGAGAATGAACGTATCAGAAAGTAAAGGCATATTGAATATATGCAGGGTGCATGACATTTCCCTCCAGGACTAATATTGCTATAATTCTGGTGTGATTTTTCATGCGACTGTTAACGAATAAAAGAAACACTTTAAAAGCATATACCACCATCGGTTTCATTGATGGCTACGCATAATTAAGTCCCGAAGAGGACTAGGGTCAGAGGCCTAAAGGCAAGTGAAGAGGACCAAAGCCAAGAGGACAAAAACTAGTACGAACTTGAGTCCCTCCAACAGATACTGCAATGATTTTTCTTTGGTGAGGGGTGAGATATCTTTTTTTTTTTTTTGGTGAGGGGTGAGATATCTTGCATGGATGCATGCAATGCTATATTTATATGTATATAGACTGGAGTCATTGTAATAGTCTATGTCATGGTAGCTCTAGTAATTGAAGCAGACGACGACTTTGCCCAAGTCTTCAATGTTTGCTTTATTATTCATATCTGTAACGAAAGCTAGTGACGAAACACTTCGTTAGTTAAATTAAATAATACTAATTAAATTCATTATAATAAAGTTCATTGTCAATCTGTACTAGGTGATTTTATAAAATAATTATTTTTTAATTAAAATTCTAAACTTTTTAAAATAATTAAATATATCAGATTTTTCTTTTACGAGCATAGCTAAATAGAACTACATACCTCTATGTGCAAGGCGGAGCCACGAATTTTTCCTGACCTTGGCTATTAAATAAACATATAAATATTTTTTAAGATTAATTATTAACTTATATACATAAACTTTTAAAATTAACAGAAAAGTTTTAATTTAAATACACTATCCAAAATATTAAAAAATAAATTTAAAAGTATATAAAATTGAAGTAAAAGTAAAAATAAACTCACTATTAAAGTTACATTCTTCGATATTTTATGGAATATAATTCATCTGCAATCGAATCTAAATCGATATTGTAACAACCCCTCAACCGGGATAAAATAGCAATCCCATATGAACTGGAAAACAAAGTAATTAAATTTTTTTTCCTCTCTCAATTCCTCCTTCCTTCACTTGATTCTTTCTTATATTAGTGTTTTATAAGTCGGACTTTGTAAGTTTACAAAATTATTCTCTCACTTTTCTTTTTTTTTTTTCTTGGATTTTTTTTATGTTTTTGCCTTACTTTTCTCTATTTCTCTCTAACCTTTTGTTTTCTTTCTTTTTCTATTCTGCTTCTACCTAGTCGGCAACATATAAAAAGAAGGAAGAGCTGATTTGTTTTATTTTTGAATGGCAAAAAACCATTTTACTCTTAATGAGTCATTTTGCTTTTATTTGACGGTTTTTTTTGTTAGCACTACCAAGCTCTGTTCATCCTAAAATTTTAACTAGATTTTATTCAATATATTTTAAGATCCCTTGTAAAATTTTAGCTCAATCTGATGGTCGGATTGAAAATTACGCCCAATAACGTAAAACTGATCAAATTGTAATTTTTCATCAAATTTCTGAATTTCTCAAAAAATTCTGAAATTTTAACCCAAGTTAAAGCATCATATTAGAAGACTTCATGCAAATTTTCAGAATTTTTTAATAACTCAATCGAGAATTACAAATTTCTTTTACATAAAACTAGTCAAAAAAATATTAATAAAATCTTGACCTGGGCTAAAGCCCACTCTAGCTCTTAACATACCTCCGCCCCTGTCTATGTGTATCTTTTATTGGAGTTGATTTATTCTTGAAATAGATTTTAAAAAAAAAACTCTTATAAAATTGTTTGTACACTAAACATCTTTTATATAATTGATTAGGATAATTAATGGATGGTATGCCCTTCAATATCTTCTTCTGTACCATGATCAAAGTTCACATGCCCTAACCTTGTATGCCAACATAAAGACTTCCTTCCAGGACGAAAAGGATTTCCGTGGCATGTGGGTGAGTGTGGAGTGGGTTTAGGCCACCATATAGTGCATAATCGATGCGAGCCAAAGATATGCCAAGAGTACT